>Ga0137306_100437_pt1 | contig 60180 bp, 43 predicted proteins | sample Inofroosms_March_FD_97187 | JGI IMG/M metagenome (GOLD analysis project Ga0137306, IMG submission 97187) | Mouse cecal microbial communities from Vienna, Austria - N-Acetylneuraminic and N-Acetylglucosamine D2O microcosms_March | ecosystem: Host-associated > Mammals > Digestive system > Large...
GAGAGTTGGTTCGCTCTCCCGAATAGGCTGTATAGCTGAAAACAAAGGAACCTGTCAAAAGATAATGAAAATGCCCTTGCTTTGGTCAGGGGCATTTTTCAATGTACATGGGCATTCAAAGAAAGATTGTCAGTGTGGGCAGAGGGAAAACCATTCCCTTACTGGTAGGATTAAATGGATGATTTATTGTTGAAATATAATGAGTATATGCGTCTGGACGGATTTAGGCTTGAGTATGAGATGTATAATGGTATTCGAATCGAAGTCACTTATAAGGAAGAAAATTTTGCACATTTATTAGGGTTACATAAATTGAAAGACATACAAATTATTCAGTTTTGGCAGGACAGATCAAACAAAACAGTAAAACTGTCAGATGTGATCAGACACATAAAGCGTGGAAGATTAACAGATGCTATTGTAAGGTCAAGTTATTTTTTCCCCATGATTAAGGAGCGATATGAAAATTTTTCGTATGATAATCTGACTTCCCTGAATTATACAGATGCAATTATAGATTTTAATCCTGCATTGATTCAATCGAAAATAAAAAGTGATTATATTCTGTTTGAAGAAGATACGAAGCATGAGTTTAACCATATGGGAATAGCGGTTGACAAAATGGGGCGGGATAGATATATAGAAACGTTTTTTCACGAACGGTCTGATAAATATATTGCACGGGAATTGTTCCTGCTGGCTGTCTTGTTTTATCTGAAATACCATCTGATACAGCCCTTCCACAGAATGCAGGACATGACATACGAGCTGTCAAAAGGCAATTTGCAGGGCGATGTCAAGGCAGACAAAAATCAATATTTCGGAAAATTCCTGTGGGGACTGAGCGAGTTAAAGGACGCCCTGCGTGTGAGCCGCAAGCGGGAACTGGAGCTCCAGCGGGAGAAAAAGCTGCTCCTGCTTTCCCTGTCGCACGACATCAAGACGCCGCTCAACATGATTAAGCTGTACGCAAAGGCATTGGAGGACGGTATATACCCGACATCTGGCGAGCGGGAAAAAGCATATCACCAGATTGGGGAGAAGGCAGTGCAGATTGAGAATTTTGTCGGGGAGATTATCCATGCGTCGAAGCAGGACATTGTGCGGATTGAGGTCGAGAAGGGAGTGTTTTACCTGAAGGAGCTGGTACAGTGGATGGAAGCCGTTTATGGGGAAAAGTGTGCGCTGCGCAAATGCGCGTTTACGGTCGGAGACTACCAGAACCGCATTTTTCAGGGGGATTTGAACCGTCTGATGGAAGTCTTTGAAAACCTTTTTGAGAATGCCTTCAAATATGGTGATGGCTGCCGGATACAGATATCTTTTTACGAGGAGGATTACTGCCAGCTGATTCGTGTGTTCAACACCGGTGAGCCGGTCTCGGAAAAAGAGTTTGTGCACCTGTTTGACAGCTTTTTCCGCGGGGAAAACACAAAAGGGCAGCAGGGAAACGGGCTTGGCCTTTATATCTGCCGCGAAATCATGCTGAAAATGAACGGTGAGATTTTTGCCGTGTGCGAGCCGGACGGGATGGCGTTTGTCGTCGTTCTGCCAATATAATGATACAGGCGGCAGAAAAACTTGCCGTGCGGATATGAAAATGATAAAAAGAGGGATTCATACAGAACCCTCTTTTTCATTTTGTCCGCAATCAGGTATCCGTGGTGTTTTGCGCAACCATGACCTGCATTGCGGCGAGAATGACCTGTAGCTGCTTATCCGTGCATTTATGGGCATAGTTGTTAATGTCCTGCAGAATCGGTCGGTTCTTTTCCGACACAAACAACAGATTGTCCAGCGAGAGGTTGAGCACGTCGCACAGTTTGAAAAGCACTTCAATTGATGGCATACGGTGTTCGCTTTCCAGATGTTTAAAATGAATAGGCGAAATATCCACCATTTCTGCGACTTGTTCCTGGGTGAGATTCATATTGATGCGTGCAGTACGAATGGCATTGCCTAAAATTCCTTTTTCCATAATTACAATTCCTCCTTTGCCTCATAAATTAGCATATAGGTAATACAATTTGATTAAAACGTTCATGAAGGGATTACAAATTCTCAATAAGAGAACAAAAGTGCAATAAAATATTAAAAAGATGGAAAAAAATTAGTTCTCTATATGAGAATTTATGGAAATAAATAGCTGAAAAAATGGAGAATCCGGCAGTGGAAAAATGGCAGATTCACCGAATATGGTAAGGAAATTAGCGCTTTTGGCGGCACATGTTAAAAATGCATCCAAAAAGTTTGATTGTATTCAGCAATAAAAAAAGGTTGCATTTTCTCTTTAAGGGAAATATAATATCTCTTAAAGAGAATTTATCTATAAATGGACAGGAGGACTTGGCTCGTGGATAAGACAGGAAAAAAGATGTCGGTCAAAAGCAGGGTGTACCATCTGGGACAGAGCTGGTTTGATTTCGCGGAATTTGTGAAATCCCATCCGATACTGGCAGGAATCACGGCGGCTTTTCTGGCGCTGGTCTATGCCGGACAGGCTTTTTCAAACTACTTTTACATTGACAAGGAGCAGCTGGTCAACAATCCGGGAAGTTTTTATAACTGGAATGAAATCGGCAGGTTTGGTCTCATACTTGTCAAAAAACTTTTGAACCTGTCATGGTATAATCCCTATTTGGGCGGGATACTGCTGCTTGTGACATTATGGCTGTCGGCAATGGCTGCGGGGTATCTTTTTTATTCGGTCGACAAGTGGTTCGGAGCAGTGCCGCTGGGGATTTTTATACTGCTTTTTTTAATTTATCCCACGTATGTTGACCAGTTCCTGTTTCAGTACCAGGCGTTTGAGGTGATGCTGGCGGTTCTCTTCCTGCTTGTGTCAGACTGGTATCTGGTGCGGGCAGTCCGGGAGCAGGACAACGTGGCTTTTGCGGCATCGGTACCGCTGGTCGTCGTGGCGTATGGCATATACCAGAATATGGCTTCTATCCAGATGTGTCTGTATCTGGGCATCTTTTTGTTGATGGTATATGAACAGAAGGCGGATAAAAAAATTGTCCGGGCACTCATTGTGCGGGACATGCTCCATTTTGTCATAACACTTGCAGGATACGCCGCAATAGCCGTGTTTTTCTGGAAGGCAGAAGGAAACTACCTGGGAGAGCAGGTCGGGTGGGGCAGGGGGATTTTGGCGACACTGCGCAGTATTTTTTACTATTTTGGTATGCTGGTTGTCTCGGACGGCGTATATTATACGAGGGCGTATGTGGTATGCTGCCTGACTGGCATCGCGGCACTGTTTTTTCTTGTGAAGCGCCTGGGCAAAAATGCATTCTGGTTTGCACTTGGACTGGCAGGCGTTGCGGTGTCGCCTCTTTTTATGTCGATTTTGATGGGCGGACTTATCGTTCCCCGGATACAGATGACACTGCCGCTGGCAAACGCAGTCCTGTGGCTGTTTGCTTTTCGGGTAATCTGTACGGAAGTGAACGAGCATCGAAAGGGCGCCGCAAGGGTGCTGGCGGTACTCATCGGGGGAATGCTCATTTTTATGAATGCGGCGCCAATGGTGCGTATGTTCTACACAAGGGATGTCATTGGTAAGGCGGACGAAATGATGACGACCGTAATTGTCAGTGACCTTGGCAGGTTTCCGTCTTCCGCTGCGGGGAAGCCGGTTATTTTTCTGGGGCACAGGGATGCACTGACCAATCCCGTATGCAGCGAACCTGACAGAACGGATTCCTGTGTTTTTATTTCCGCATATGAGGTGCAGTATTTTTTTGAACCCAGGTACTTTTTTTCCACGTACCGGATTATCGGTTACTGGAAGACCCTGGGATATGACTGGTTTTGCGGGCCGACAGCGGAGATGATGCCTTTGGCATATGAACATGGCGCAGAAATGCCCGCCTACCCATGCACGGGGTACATCGAGGAGTTTGACGACTATATCATTGTAAAGCTTGGACAGGAATAGGCATTCTGGGAGGAAAGGTTGATGTTTGGAAGAATCAGAGGAAAGATGGCTGCAAGGCTGTCACAAAGGACGGAGCAGAACCATTTCGGGAGAATGCTCTCCCAGATTACAAAAGAACAGTTTGGGCTGGAAATCGGACCGTCGCTTCGTCCGTGTGCACCCAAAAGGGAGGGCTACCATGTTGAGATCGTAGACTGGGTAGGCAGACAGGAGCTTGTTGCGCGCTATGCTGCCATGGGGCTTGACACAAGCAGGATTGAGGAAGTGGACTATATCTGGGACGGACGTCCCTATTCTGAGGTGACAGGTAAGGCAAACAGCTATGATTACATTATTGCGTCGCATGTGATTGAACATGTGCCGGATTTTGTCGGTTTTTTGCGGGACTGCTCCAAAATGCTGAAAATGGATGGCATCCTGTCGCTGGCTGTGCCGGATAAACGGTTTACGCTTGACCATTTCAGGATGGTGACGACGACACAGAAGGTGATAAATGATTTCCTGCAGGGCGAAAAATATGGTTCAGTGGGTGCGCTTACCGATTACTGGAACCATGTAGTCCGGAGAAACGGACTGACTTCGTGGTCGCGGGCGCGCGACAGGATATTAAAGAAGGAATATGAATTTGTGCATGACGCGGCGTTTAACCGCAAGGCTTTTGACGACTGTGCGGGCAAGGTGCAGACGGCGCATGATTTTCACCAGAATGTGTTTACGCCTGCCTCCTTCGAGCTTCTGGTTTATGAGCTGTGGGAGTACGGGCTGGTTGATTTGAAAATAGCGACACTGTATGATACGACGGCAGAGGAGTTCATCGTACAGATGCGCAAGGCAGAAAGCGGCCCGGTGTTAAGCGACAGGGAGCGCATGGACTTAATGCGCAGGGTATCGCGGGAAAACATCATACGATAATGGAAAGGAGAAACATATGAGAGGAAACAGTGAGGGGAAATTAAGGCAGGGAAAGAACAGGATGTGGCGCGCAGTCATGGCAGTCATCCTGATGGCTGTGGCATTTTTGGAGCCGGTGATGACGGTAAATGCCATAACCGTATATGAAAGTGACGGGGTTTTCCATGAGGAAGGCTATATTTTCATAGGGGAGAGTCACTGCGCTCTGGCTTCGGGCGCAATCCCTGAGAGAGATATCGGAAACGATATTTCCTATTCGTGGATATGGGATGCGAGCAGGGGAAGTGAAGAAAATGTATTTACAATGAAAGGAAACCTGTTTTTCGTGTTTGAGGGGAATGGGCAGAATGACGGCGCGGTTCAGACGAGTGCGGATTATATCTACAGTGACGGAAAGGGCAGCCAGGGACGGGGCGTGCAGAAGATTCATGAGATAATCAATACAAACCCGAATATTGCGCACTGGAATATTATATCCATGCACGGTGCAGTGTCGGCTTCCAAGGGTACGAAAGCAATCTCGGATTATTATGTGAATTCGTACCGCAACTGGATGACGTATGAATTTCCGGAGGCGGACTGCTGGTTCCTCTCTGTTGCCACAATGACCAAATATTACAGGGGCACAAAGGATAAAAAGATTTTCAACAATACGATTGCGGCGGCATTTCCGGACAGGTTTCTGGACTATACGGAATTTTATGCGTCGAGAAGCCCGCAACGGATGATTGATACGATTCACTGGGATGAGGAGACTTATTTTGACCTGATATCGGATGTAATCCGGAAAGTGAGAGAGAGAAAACAAGGGATGGGGGCAATGCCGGATGTGGTGCCGGATTATGTAGTTGCGGAAGTACAGGCGGTATGCTTTACAAATGAAGCCACCGTTATATTCGAACAGCCGGATATAAGCGCAACGGCGCTCTTTCCGACAGTTGAGGCAGGATTTCCGATTCTGGTGACGGGTGTCACGGATAACGGATATTTCCGCGTCGGACTGGGAGAGCTTGTCGGCTTTGTGCCGGCAGGCGGACTGACAGCAGGAGAATAAATGATACGAGGAGGACTGGTATGAGACGAAATGTGATTTGCTGTGTCATAATGATGGCTTTACTATTTGCACAGGCGCTGCCTGTCAACGCAATGACAGTGTATGAGAGTGACGGTATTTATCACGATGAGGGGTATATCTTTGTCGGTGAGAGCCATGCTGTCAAGTCGGCGATTGCGTTTGGAGATAAGGCATCGGTATTAGGAAACAGTCTTTTGCTGGGAAATGGGGAAACTCTTACATATGAGTTGCGCTGGGATGACAGCGTGGCGGTGACGCCGGAGGGCGGTGCCAACACCTTTACGATGAAAGGAAATCTGTTTTTTGTATTTGAGGGAATTGCGTGGGGAACAGATGGGGCAATGCAAAGCAGCACCGATTACATTTACAGTGACGGAAAAGGAAAACAGGGGCGTGCAGTGCAGAAAATTCATGAAATTATTGATAAAAATACCAATATCGCGCACTGGAATATCATATCCATGCATGGTGCGTCGGCGGCAGGAAAGGGAAAGGCGGCTGCGGACAGCTGTGCGTCGTCATACAAGAACTGGGTGGCGTATGAATTTCCGGAGGCGGATTGTTACTTTTTGTCCGTGGCTACCATGATAAAATTTTACAGGCGTATTCCGGACAAGAAGGTGTACAACGATACACTGGCGGCAGCATTTCCGGACGCGTTTTTGGACTATACGGATTTTTATGAGGAAAGAAATCCGGACAGGCTGGTTGACACGATTCACTGGGATGATGCGACTTACATTGACCTGCTCACGGATGTCATTCTGCAAATAGGACAGAGGAGGGTATCACAGGATACCATCACACAGATGCAGGAGATACTTTATACAAATGACACATGTGTCATTTATTCGGAGCCGTCACTGGAGAGCACCATTATTCTCCCTGCCTGTGAGAAAGGGATTCCGATACTGGTAACTGGCAGGACGGGTAATGGATTTTACCAGATTAGCCTTGGGGGAGGCGTTTATTATATACTGGAAACAGGACTGACGGCGGATATTGGTGAATAAAAGGATAGCTTTGGAAAACGGAGGATAATTATGAGAAAATTAAACAAAAAGGGACTGTTAATCATGGCGGCAGTCATGGCGGCAAGTATGGTGGCTGTGTCAGGGTGCGGCGCATCAAAGGAGCCGGTGTCCGTTGCCGAATCACAACCGGCAATGCAGACTTTGGCAGCTGCGCCAGAGGAGTCTGCACCAGAGTCCGCACCTGGGACGGAAACCGAAACGGAGACAGAAACAGCGCCGGAAACCATAACGGAGACAGAAACAGAAATAAAAACAGAAATAGAAACGAATACACAGACAACAAAAGAGACGGAGGTAGAAACGAAGGAAGAGCGTGAGTCTTCCGAACAGGCAGAGCCAGTGGCGGAAGGCGCTGTGTCCGCGGGGGATTATGCGGTCACAATCGGCGGCCTGATGATTCCGATAGGGGATGATATGAGAAATTATGCCGGGCTTCTTGGCGAACCGGATGCGTACAGCGCGGCAAGGAGCTGCACAGAGGATGGGGATGACAAGGTCTATACTTATGGCGGGACGACAATATACACATATATTACAAACGGCGCGGATATCATTTCACTGATTGAGATTACAGGTGGTGACTATCTTTCCTCAGGAATCCATATTGGCAGCACGAAGGAAGAAGTCATTGCGGCATACGGAAGCGCATACATAGAAGAAGGGACAGAATTGCTTTATGAGATGGGGGGTAAGACAATCGGCTTGCAGATGACGGACAACAAAGTATCCTTCATGGAACTATTCGGGCAGTAAGGAGAGGGAAAAATGGTATTCAGTTCCTGTATCTTTTTGTTTTTCTTTTTGCCAGTTGTTTACCTTGCCTATTGCATTTGTCCGAATTTAAGGGTGAAAAATGCGCTGCTGATTACGGCAAGCCTGTTTTTTTATGCGTTTGGCGAGCCTGTATATATTTTTTTGATGATTGGCTCGATACTGGCAAACTACTGTCTGGCAAGGCTGATTGCAGCATCGGAAAAATGGTCAAAGGCAGCGCTTTGTGTGACGGTAGTATTCAATATTGGGATGCTTGTGGTATTCAAATACAGTGCACTGCTAATCGGGACGGCTGCAGGCATGCTCCGCCGGACTGTCACGATTCCGCAGCTTGCACTTCCCATAGGGATTTCGTTTTATACGTTCCAGGCGCTTTCCTACTGCATTGACGTTTATAGGGACAAAGCTTTGGTGCAGAAAAACGTATGGAAGCTGATGCTGTACATTTCCTTTTTCCCGCAGCTGATTGCAGGACCAATTGTAAAATATCATGATATTTCCGTGCAGCTTTCTGCCAGATGTGTTACAATAGAAGACACTGCCCGGGGCATCCAGCGTTTCATTACCGGTCTTGCCAAAAAGCTGTTGCTTGCAAACACCATGGCTTATATGGTGGACACCTTGTACACGACACAGCTTGACTTTATGCTCACGGCATGGATGGCGGCAGTCTGCTATGTGTTCCAGATTTATTATGATTTCAGTGGTTATTCTGATATGGCAATCGGGCTTGGGCGGATGTTCGGATTTGCCTTTCAGGAAAATTTCCGTTATCCGTATATTTCTGGAAGCATACAGGAATTCTGGCGCAGATGGCACATTTCACTGTCCACATGGTTTAAGGAGTACCTTTATATCCCGCTTGGCGGAAACCGTAAGGGTGAAGTGAGGACGATGGGAAACAAGCTGATTGTGTTTATGGCGACAGGGATATGGCATGGTGCAAGCTGGACGTTTCTGGTATGGGGGTTGTTTCACGGACTGTTCATAACACTTGAGTACAGGAATCTGATTCCGCTGAAAAACAAGGTGTTTGCACATGTCTATACGATGCTTGTGGTTGTCTGCGGCTTTGTGATTTTCCGCGCGGATACCATCGGGCAGGCGGTGCATATACTTGCATCGATGTTTACGGGGGTGCATGTAGACGCAATAGAGCGTATGCTGGCGGCAAGGCTTCTGACACCATACAATATCGTCTGTCTGGTGGCTGCGGTTGTTTTTTGTGCGCCAGTTTCCGAATGGGTCAAAGGGCGCGTAAGGCATCCGGCAGTCCGGTATGCGGTATCGCTGGCATTGCTGGCATTATGCATACTGAACCTTGCGTCGAGCAGCTATAATCCGTTTATTTATTTTCGGTTTTGAATATGGTCAATGTTATACCGGCGGTCGAAAAGACTGACCGCTCAGTATAATGTGATGCACACAGCCGCATAAGGAAATATGCCGCTTCGCGGCTGCGGCTGTCGTGCGTATAAATGTAAAAGGAAGGAATGTATGAGAAAAATTAAGAACAAGAAATTCGTGGTGGTATGTACGGCAGTTCTGGCAGCAATGGCAGTGATGTCCATGCGTGCAGCGTCCGGAAGGAGCACCCCGGGGACGGTGACGGAAGTCCGGATGGATTATGCGGCGGTGGAAAATATTGTTCCGGTGACGATGCTTGAGCTGACGGCGGGGGAGGAGCGGCTGCAGCCATCCGCGCAGCTGACGACCCCGGTTGCAAATATGTACCGCAGTGAGCTGACAAACGAGTGGATTGATGCCAGTCTTGCAATGCAGCGTCCGGTTGCGATTATGGTGGACAACGAGTCAAAAGCGCTTCCGCACTATGGGCTTACAGAGGCGGACGTGGTGTATGAGATGATGAACAGTACGGCAAACGGGAGGATTACCCGCCTGATGGCGATTGTCAAGGACTGGGATAAAATTACCCGGTTTGGCAGTATCCGCAGCACCAGGCCGACCAATGTCATGCTTGCGGCAGAATGGAATGCCGTCCTGTGCCATGACGGGGGGCCATTCTATATCAATGACTGGATTGCAAAAGACTACTCTGCCAATTTAAGCGGCGGTTTTTCGCGCATTAAAAATGGAAAGCCGCGCGAGTTTACAGAGTACATCTGTACAGGCGAGCTGAGCCGGAGAATGCAGGGCGCCGGGTATTCCAGGGAGTACAATGCGTTTTATCCCGGAAAGCACTTTACATTTTCGGAGGTGGAAATAGACCTGACAGGAAGGGCAGGGGCAGTAAACTGTACGCAGATAGACTTGCCGTTCCCGCATAACCAGTCGAAGCTTGTGTACAATGCGGTGACAAAGACATATGATTACTATGAATACGGAAAGGCGCACACAGACCCGCAGCATAACAATGCGCAGCTTACGTTTAAAAATCTGCTGATACAGGACACGACCTTCACACAGCTCGACAAGAACGGATATATGATTTACAATGCGATTGACACTGGACGCGCCGGATATTACATCACAAACGGCAAGGCGGTTGCCGTGACATGGGCAAAGACAGGGGAAAATACGCCGACTGTCTATTATGATGTCATGACAGGAAAGCCAATTGAAATCAACACCGGAAAAACATATATTGCGCTTGTGCCCTCGGATTCGTTTGCCAATATTGTCATCCGATGACGAAGACGCTTTATGAAACGACAAAAGGGGTGCAGTCAAACTTGAAAAACGGACATGGAATGACAAATGAAATACCGGAAGGAACCATGAAATATCTGACATGGATTTACGTATCCGCATTTTTCATATTATGTATGATACCCTCTGTGGGAATGCTGTTTTATAGTGCGGAGCTTTCAGAGAACAGGTCTTTGTCAGAAAAGCCCCGGTTCTTTACAGAAACAGGGACTTTGAATGCGCGGTATTTTGATGAGCTGCAGACTTATATTTCGGAGCACTTTGCATTTCGCGGAGAGCTTGTCGAGGCAGACAGCAGGATAAAATATGAGCTGTTCCATACGCCTTGTGACAATCAGGTTGTGATAGGAAAGGATGGCTGGCTTTTTTTCGGGGAGACGCTTGCAGACTATGCGGGTGTCACCCTGACAGGGGCAGAGCTGGATGGTATTGCGCAGAAGCTTGCCGAGGTGCGCGATTATGTCCGTAGTCAGGGAAAAGAACCGCTTTTTGTCATTGTCCCCAATAAAAACAGTATTTATGGGGAGTATATGCCGAAGCGTTTTGGCAGCGTCGCCCAGGTTCGGAATCTGACACTGCTGCAGGAGCGCATGGATGCCCGGAACATACCTTACGTGGATGCGTACCGGATTCTGTTGGCAAACAAAGAGAAGGGCGCGCTCTATCTGCATGAGGATACGCATTGGAACAATACAGGGGCAAGGCTTATCCTCAATGGGATTTATGCGGCATACAGCATTCCTGAAAGATATGACCTTTCAGGATATACGTTAGAGGAAAGTCATGAACCGGATCTGTACAAAATGTTGTTCCCGGCGACGCAGCATTATGAGCAGCAGCGCATCTATGATGATGGGAGAACCTATAAATATGTAGGCAGACTGCACAGCCTGGACGATATGACGATACGGACATCGTCAGGCGATGGCAGCGGAAAGGCAGTTCTTGTATACCGTGACAGCTTTGGAAGGGCGATGATACCATATATGGCAGCATCGTTTGACAAGGCAGTATTTAACCGTTCCACGCCCTACAACCTCAGCCTTGTGGGGCAGACGGAATGCGATTATGTGCTTTTTGAGATTGTGGAACGCAATCTTGGTGATTTGGGTCGGATTGAAGTTCCTTAAGGAATGCCTGAAAGACGCGGGACATAAAATATATTCGCAAAAACTGTAAAAATGCATATGATATCATAAAAAGCGAGGAAATCGAAAAATGGATTATTATAGTGCATTTCCTTTTTATATGGGCTATCAGGGCTATGGTCAGTGGGGACAGCCCGGAGTCGTGCCCGAGGACAGAATACTTGAGGACCTTGAGTATCTGCAGCAGATGTATCCTACATACGCGAGGAAATATCAGGGTGTGATAAGCAGCGTCGTTGATAAGATGGACTATGACGGAAGCTTTATCTATGACCAGTATCCCGACAAACTGACATTACAGCGCATGATCGCGAGCGTCATGGCAGTCATAAGGACGAATGAGCAAAATGCGTCTAACCACAATACAGCGCCAGTGACCGGAACAATGGCGGAAAACCCAATGCTGCCGGTGATGGAGGCAGATGTCATGGGCAGCAATGTCACGGATAAAACGTTGACAGAAAACGCCCCATGGAACGAGAAGGAGCCATGGATAAGGGAGCTTGTGACCGTCCTCATGTACTACGAGATTTTGACGCGGCGCAGGAAGAAAAACAGGCAGTGGTACAATGGCATAGGTGGAAACGGACATTATCAGATTTGATAAAAAAAGTATGAATTTCATTGACTTATCGGTAGATAAGAGGTTATAATAATAACGTCGTGCAGCCGGGGCGCTAGCGGTGCCTTGTACCCACAATCCGCTATAGTGGGGGTGATAAACGGCGGAGGGTCTGCGTTTGTGCAGCTGCCCTTTATAAGTGGCGTTGAAGTTTGGGTCTCACGCAATGTGTGCCGTTGAACCGTGTCAGGACAGGAATGTAGCAGCACTAAAGCGGATTTCATATGTGCCGTGAGGGTGCCTGGCGGAGTTAACTGTAGAGGTAACGTACATGGGCATAGGATTCGAAGCCGTTTGCACGATAAAAAATGGTTACTTTTAAGAGGAGTCGTGAAGAGGAAAGATTATGAAAAGAAACAAGATGAAAAAGAAAGGGATTGCCTTACTGCTGGCTTTGACGATGGCAGCAGCAGCGATGACAGGCTGCGGTGACAAAAAGGATTCAGAACCTGTGAAAGAACTTGATTTTGCAGATATTGCAGGAGATACAACCAATGATGCGGACAACGCACCGGAGTCGCCAGATGTGGAGGAGTCTTTCACCGAACAGGTGGAGGAGGAGACTAGAGAGGGAATGTACCGCAGTGAGATCACGAATGAGTGGATTGACGAGAGCTTGAAGAACCAGCGCCCGATTGCGGTCATGGTAGATAATGAAAAAACGGCGCTGCCGCATTATGGCCTCACGGAGGCAGATGTGGTATATGAGCTTATGAATAGTACTGCAAACGGCAGAATTACCCGTTTTATGGCAGTTGTCAAGGACTGGGGAAAGATTGAGCAGTTTGGCAGTATCCGCAGTACCAGAGATACAAATATCATGCTCGCAGCAGAGTGGAATGCAGTGCTGTGCCATGACGGAGGTCCGTTCTATATTGACAAGTGGATTGCAAAGGATTATTCCGCGAATTTCAGCGGCGGATTTTCCCGCGTGAACAATGGAAAGTCGAGAGAGTTTACAGAATACATCTGTGCAGGTGATCTCGATAAGAAATTTGCCAATTCAAAATACTCAACGGAGTACAATGAATTTTATCCGGGACAGCATTATGTATTCTCGAACTCGGCGGTTGATCTGACCACGATGGGCGAGACGATGGACTGTACCGAGATTGAGCTGCCCTTCCCGCACAACAGCTCAAGACTTCAATACAATGAGTCAACAGGAACATATGATTATTATGAGTATGGCAGTGCACATACAGACCCGCAGCACGGCAATGCGCAGCTTACTTTTAAGAATCTGCTGATTCAGGATACGACATTTTCCCAGCATGACCAAAATGGTTATCTGATCTACAATGCGATTGATTCTGGCCGTGATGCCTATTACATTACAGAGGGCAAGGCAGTCGAGGTGACATGGATTAAGGCAGGAGAGAATGAGCCGACAATTTATCTGAATAAACAGACTGGTGAGCAGATTGAGATGAACACCGGCAAGACATATGTGGCACTTGTTCCGTCAGATTCATGGAATGATGTCGTCATAAAATAAGATCATAAGGCGTAGGAAACCGTTATTTACGGTGCCTGCGCCTTTGTTTTACGGCTATGCGAACTGCATAACCTTGGCTTTTGTCCTCCGTCAGACGAAAAGTCAGATTTTAAAAGGCTCGAAAAATGTTCGGTAAATTAACTAAAAACAAGTTACGAAATTTTGCGAAAATTCCGATAGCAATTTTTTCCATAACAAGCTATAATGAATTTATCTAATAAAATCGGATGGAGGTTATAGGTTATGGAAAAGAAACGGGTGACTGCCAGCGTGCTGGCACTGCTGATGGTGTTCATGACAGTTGTGTCAGTTTTGACACCGGGCATGACAGCGCAGGCAGCAGGAACAACACTGATTGTCCACTATGGCGGAAGGGCAGACAACAGCTATGAAGGGTGGAACCTGTGGATCTGGGAAGAAGGAAGGGAAGGACAGCAGGTTGATTTTACCGATGAAGATGCGTTCGGCAAAGTGGCTGTGTACCAGACCAACAGGAAACCGTCAAGCATCGGATTTATCGTGCGCTTAAACCAGTGGGAGGACAAGGATATGGGCGATGACAGATTTGTCACAATGGACGGGGAGACCGTCGAAATCTGGGTGACGAGCGGCGAGGCAGAATTTGCCACAGCAGCGCCCGATGGAGCAGAGGCTTATGATCTTGCAGCACTTGAGGAAGCCCGCCTGAATGTGTACAATGAGGAGGGCGCCGCCAAGATCAATGTCCACTATTACAATTTTGACCAAAAATATAGTACCGACAATGTGGAGGCATATGCATGGGCGGGAAGTGAAGTCGGCGGAAATTATCCGATGGCGGAAAAAGATGCGTTCGGTGCGCTTTTCAAGATCGGGCTGCTGCCCAAAGAGGGTGTAAAGACTGCGGGTGTCCGCGTGATACAGGATGGCGATGCAGACGCAGCACTCGACTATGAGATTGATCTTACCAAGGCTACGGACAATACAATTGATGTATACATAGTGGAAGGAAATCCTACGCTGTGGTACAATGAGGAGGAGGCTGTGTTCCAGCCGGTGATTGCGGAGGCATATTTCTCAGAGACGACGAGCAAGGAGATTTATGCATATCTGTCACGCGCGCCAAAGAATACATCATCTTTGGCGGCACAGTTGAAAATTACAGATGCAGAGGGAACGGAGTACAAAGTGGCTTCGGCAGAGAGCGAGGACGGCAGAGCAGTTCTGCTGACATTGGAGGAGGCGTTGGAATTGTCAAAGACATATGACATATCTATGGAAGGATATGAGGGAACAACCATATCCATGAACAAAATTATAGGCTCAAGCTATTTTGATGAAGCATTTGCCTATGAGGGGGATGACCTTGGTGCAGCGTACACCAAAGAAAAGACAGGCTTTAAGGTATGGGCGCCCACCGCGTCAGAGGTTTCTTTGAACCTGTATGAGCAGGGAGACGGCGATAATCTGATTGAAACCCTTCCTATGACATTGGGTGAGAAGGGGGTATGGAGCTGTGAGAAGCAGGGAGACTTAAACGGCGTATACTATACATACTCGATTAAGATTGGAAATAAGACAAACGAGGCCGTGGATCTCTATGCGAGAACGACGGGGGTCAATGGTGACAGAGGCATGGTGGTTGATCTGAGCGCGACCAATCCAGAAGGATTTGAGGAAGATGTAAGACCAACTTTTGAGAATCCGACGGATGCCGTGATCTATGAGATTCATGTGCGCGACCTCTCGTCCGATGCGTCGTCTGGCATCAGCAATACGGGCAAGTTTCTTGGATTTACAGAGACAGGCACGACAAACCCAGACGGTCTTGCGACAGGAATAGACCACATCAAGGATTTGGGTGTCACACATGTGCAGATTCTGCCCAGTTATGATTATGCGACAGTCGATGAGACAAAGCTGGATACACCGCAGTTTAACTGGGGATATGACCCGAAGAACTACAATGTGCCAGAGGGGTCTTACAGCACAGATCCTTATCACGGGGAAGTGCGCATCAATGAAATGAAACAGATGATTCAGGCATTTCATGAGAATGGTATCCGTGTGAATATGGACGTCGTGTATAATCATACTTTTAATATAGAAAATTCATGGTATCAAAAAACAGTGCCAGATTATTTTTACAGAAAAGTAGGTGAGAATTATTCCAATGCATCCGGCTGTGGAAACGAGACGGCTTCTGACCGCGCCATGGTTCGCAAATATATCGTGGATTCGGTTGTTTACTGGGCGAAGGAGTACCACATTGACGGCTTCCGCTTTGATTTGATGGCAGTGCATGACATTGAGACAATGAATGCTGTGCGGGCAGCACTTGACGAGATTGATCCGTCGATTATGGTGTACGGTGAAGGCTGGACTGGCGGGGATTGTGCGATCCCATCTTCTCAGCAGGCTCTGAAGGCAAACATGGCGAAGATTGACAGGGTTGGCGCATTCAGCGATGACATACGGGACGGAATCAAGGGAAGCGTGTTTGACGCGCAGGATAAGGGATTTATCAGCGGCAAGGATGGCATGGAGGAGAGCGTGAAGTTTGGCATTGTCGGCGCGACACCGCACCCTCAGGTAATGACTTTCAAAAATGACAAGGGCAGCAAGAGCTGGGCAGCACAGCCGGGACAGAGCATCAATTACGTATCCTGTCATGACAATCTGACATTCTGGGATAAGCTTGCAATCTCAAATGCAGATGACAGTGAGGAGACGCGCATTCAGATGAATAAGCTCGGAAGTGCAATCATTCTCACCTCACAGGGTGTACCCTTCTTCCAAGCAGGGGAAGAGCTGCTAAGAAGCAAGCCTTCGGCAACCGTGGAGGGCGGTTTTGACGAGAACAGCTACACTTCGCCGGATTCCACCAACAGCATCAAGTGGGCGGAGAAGGCAAAGGTTCTCGATACATATGATTATTACAAGGGGCTGATCGCATTCCGCAAAGCGCACAGTGCACTCCGCATGACAACTGCGGCAGATATTCAGAGTAATCTGGTATTTATGAGCGGACTCGATGCCAATGTGATCGGATATACGATTGCAAACAATTCAAACAGTGACACGGCAGAGAAGATTACAGTTTTGTTGAATGGAAATAAGAATGCTGTAGAGGTGGCACTGCCGGCGGGAACATGGGAAATCTGTGTCAACGACAAGACAGCAGGCACTGCATCCGTAGGGACTGCACAGGGAACTGTATCTGTGCCGGGCATCTCAGCAATGGTGCTCGTGCAGGGAGATGACACGATTGTGAAGGCGGAGACAAAGACTGAGACGGAGAATGATACAACTGCAAATGCCAGCACAGAGCGTGCAGAAGCATCAGGAAATACAGAATCCGCACAGAGTGCATCAGGAAATATGCCGCTGATCATTGGCGGAATCGTTGCGGCAGCGGCAGCAGTCGCAGCAGGAATCTTTATAAAGAAGCGTAAGAAATAAGTTATTGGAACAGCAAAGTCAAACAGAGAAGATGAAAAAGGGTGCAAGATCTATAATAGCACCCTTTTTTTGCGTTTGTCGTGGCGTTCTCTTAGAATTTTATGTACAAAATCAGAAAAAAACGGTATACTGTAGTCATAGAATCTAAAAAGAGAAAGCGAGGGTATTACAATGCATTACGACGTGATCATAATAGGGGCAGGTCCGGGCGGAATTTTTACGGCGTATGAGATGCTGCAACAGAAAAAAGAGATAAAAATCGCAGTGTTCGAGGCAGGGCATTCGCTTGACAGGCGGCGTTGCCCGATTGACGGAGAGCAGGTAAAGAGCTGTATCAAGTGCAAGAGCTGTTCGATCATGAGCGGGTTTGGCGGTGCAGGCGCTTTCTCTGACGGAAAGTACAATATCACCAATGATTTTGGCGGAACTTTGTATGAATATATCGGCAAGGCAAAGGCAATCGAGCTGATGCAGTATGTGGATCAGATCAATATGAAATACGGCGGTGAGGGCACAAAGATGTACTCCACAGCAGGCACGCACCTGAAAAAGCTCTGTCTGCAAAATAAGCTGAATCTGCTCGACGCCTCCGTTCGTCATCTGGGTACGGATATCAACTATATAGTGCTGGAAAATCTGTATGTAGAGATGAAGGATAAAATTGACTTTTATTTCGATACACCTGTCACAGATGTGGAAGTGACAGAGAGCGGGTTTCGCGTGTGCTGCGGCGCAGAGCGCTATGAATGTGACAAGTGTGTCATTTCTGTCGGCAGAAGCGGAAGCAAATGGATGGAGGGTATCTGCTCGAAGCTGGCGATTCCCACGAAGTCAAACCGGGTGGATATCGGCGTGCGCGTAGAGCTTCCAGCAGTTATTTTTTCACATCTGACAGATGAGTTATACGAGAGTAAGATCGTATATCGGACGGAAAAATTTGAGGACAGGGTGCGGACCTTCTGCATGAATCCCAAAGGGATTGTCGTCAATGAAAACACAAACGGCATTGTCACCGTAAATGGGCACAGCTATGAGGGCGCCGACAAACAAACAGAAAATACAAACTTTGCACTGCTGGTGGCAAAGCATTTCTCAGAGCCATTTAAGGACAGCAACGGTTATGGCGAGAGCATCGCCAGATTGTCCAATATGCTGGGCGGCGGCGTGATCGTGCAGCGTTTTGGCGACTTGGTGCGCGGCAGGCGCAGCAATGCAAAGCGCATTGAGGAGGGGGTAGTGGCACCGACACTTGCGGCGACGCCCGGCGATCTGAGTCTGGTGCTGCCCAAGCGGATTCTGGACGGCATCATAGAGATGATCTATGCGCTTGATAAGATTGCACCCGGCACAGCCAATGATGACACGCTGCTGTACGGCGTGGAAGTCAAGTTTTATAACATGGAGGTCGATATCGACGAGAATCTTGAGACGCGGTATCCGGGACTGTATGTGATCGGTGACGGAAGCGGCGTGACGCATTCGCTGTCGCACGCCTCCGCCAGCGGGGTATACGTGGCGCGGCGAATTTTAGAGCGTGCTTAGCGCTGAAAGCGGAAGAAGGAAATAGAAAAAGATGAAAAAAACAAAAATTACAATACTGGTACTGTTATGCATACTTGCGGTGGGACTGTGCGGCGTACTGGTGTACGGCATGGGAGGACAGAACCTTTATGGGACAAAGTATGTCAACAGTGCTTCTCAACTGGTTATGGAAAAAGAGGTTTCGCTGGACGGAGTTGACCGCATTTGCGTCACGTATGATATGAACAACAATGATATCCGCATCAGTGAAGCGGAAGGTGATATGCTCACAGTAAAAGAATACAATACAGAGGAACTTGCTGAGGATGAAATCTCTACCGTGGAGGTAGACGGAAGCCGTCTTGAAGTCAAGGGGAAGAAAAGAAACAGAACTAATTATGTGTATTTTGGGACGTATTATGACGAGTATATGGGCAATTATACAGAAATTGGTCTGCCCTCCTCCTACAGAGGAGAGCTGGTGTTTTTGACTTCGAGCGGTGACATTTCTTCCAAGATGGATATTGATATCAGGAAGACGTTCAAGGCAGCGACAAGCAGCGGCGATGTGTGCATACCCAATATTACAGCCCAGGATGTGTCAATTGAGTGCAGCAGCGGTGACGTACAACTTGACAAGGTCAGCACAGAACTTGGTGAAGCTGCAGGGGACATTGCGATCAAAACAACGAGCGGGGATATTGAAGCCGACCAGTTGACGGGGACAGTGAACCTTGCGACGAGCAGCGGCGAGATTGCGGTGCGCCAGATGACAGGTGATGCGGACCTCAGAACAGCCAGCGGCAGTATTGAGTCTGAGACCATTCTGGGAAATGCGCTGGTGGCAGCGACAAGCGGCGATGTCAGTATCCAGTGCATTGAGGGAGATGTCACAGCAGATTCTTCAAGCGGCGCCGTTCAAATCTATGAGGGAAGCGGCAAACGAACAGTCAGGACTACATCAGGAGAAATTGTCTTAGAGCAGTTGACAGATGTGTGGGAGGTCAAAGCGTCCAGCGGGGCAGTCACGATCAAGGCGCAGGAGGGAAGCGGCAGCATCTGTACTACGAGCGGCGATATCAAGGTGGACTTGGGCAGGCTTACAGGAAACCTTACGCTTGAGAGCAGCAGCGGCTTGGCGGAAATCAGGATATCCGACGACAATGCATTTGATTTTAAGGCGGTGACGAGCAGCGGCGATATTGATACGTTTTTTGATGACGAACTCGTTTTTTCCCAAAAAAGAAACAGTGCCGAAGGCGCCTACAAAACGAGTGAAACAGGCAGCCGAATTGTGGTGCGCACGACCAGCGGTGATGTGCGTGTAATCAATTAAATTTCTACTTTATCCGGTGGGGAAAGTGTGCTATAATCAATACCGTGGCTTATATGATATGCGGCAGTCGCCGCACGATACAGAAAGGATATAGGTATTGAGAATGTACATAACATGCTTGGATTTAGAAGGTGTATTGGTTCCGGAAATCTGGATTGCGTTTGCAGAGGCAAGCGGGATTCCCGAGCTGAAGCGGACGACGAGAGACGAGCCAGATTACAATAAATTGATGACTTGGCGTCTTGGCGTGTTGAAAGAGCATGGACTTGGCTTGAAGGAGATACAGGAAACGATCGCAACGATCGACCCGATTCCGGGCGCAAAGGAGTTTCTCGACGAGCTTCGCTCGATCACGCAGGTCATCATTATCAGCGACACCTTTGCGCAGTTTGCGACGCCCCTCATGAAGAAGCTTGGCTGGCCCACCATCTTCTGCAATTCGCTTGAAGTGGCAGAGGATGGTGAGATCACAGGATTTAAGATGCGCTGTGAGCAGTCAAAACTCACGACGGTACGCGCGCTTCAGTCCATCGGCTACGAGACGATTGCCAGCGGTGACAGCTACAATGACCTTGGCATGATCAAGGCGAGCAAGGCGGGCTTTTTGTTCAAGAGCACAGACAAGATTAAGGCGGACAACCCGGAGCTTGCGGCGTATGAGACGTATGATGACTTGATGGCGGCAGTCAGGAGGGCGATGGTGTAAGCACTGTTTTATGCAGTCCCGTCTCCGTCAGCTCATACACTTTGTCACAGACCTCAGCAATGTATTTGCGGTCGTGTGACACGCTGATAATGGCGCCTTGAAATGCGGCAAGCATTTGCCGTATGACGGGATTGGACAGCGGCGAAAAGTTGCGGCTTGGCTCATCTAGCAGGAGGACATCACAGCCCGAAGTGTCAAGATAGAGCAGCATGACTTTTGCTCGCTGTCCGCCGGACAGCTCATACATCGGATGCAGCATTTCATCTGCTGTAAATTTCATACTGCCCAAATAAGTGCGCATTGTGGAGATACTCTGCTTGCTGCCGTCCGACAGAAATTCTACGGGAGTCAGCTTCAGATCGAGAAGTTCCTCGTAATTTTGTGGCATGTAGGCAGCCTTGAGGTCTGTCCGCGACAGCAGTTCTTCTGCCAGAAGGCGCATGAGGGTGGTCTTGCCGCAGCCGTTTTTGCCAGTGATGCAGATGTGCTCTGGTCCTTGTACAAAAAGGTGGATATCACGCGCAAGGACAGTGCTTTCTGCTGTGTCTGCGGACATGGGAACACTGAGCTTTTCCAGCGAGAAGTCCAGCACGGTCTTTCCGTTTGGCATACAGGCGCGGCTTCCAAATTTGGTAAACATTGCTTCTTCATATTCTGGCATTTCTGTCATAGATTCAAATTTTTTCTCAAAACGTGCCTCATATGCTTTTACCCGGTGCATGGTCTTTTTTAAGAGCGCCGCGCCGTGAGGGTCCTGCCTGCTGATGGCGTTTTGCTGGTGTTCTATTTTTTGCTGTATGCGCCGGAATTTTTCCAGTTGTTTATCGTATGCCCTGCGCTCATTTTTGGCCTCCTGCGCCTGTTTTTCGAATTGATGGCTTCGCTGGGCGATATAACTTTGATAGTCCGTCTGCACGACCATACACCGCGGCGTAGTTTTCCGCCGCAGCTGCTCAATATGGATAATTTTGTTTGCAGTGCGTTCTAACAGTGTCTCGTCATGAGAAATGTAGAGAAGCGGCACTGCACTGTTTTGGATAAACGTTTCGAGCCATAACAGCGTCTCAAGGTCCAAGTCATTTGATGGCTCATCGAGTAAGAGCGCTGTCGGGTTTTCGATGAGCAGGCGGATAAGCTGCACCTTGATTTTTTCTCCGCCGGAGAGTATATGGAGCGGTTCATCAGCGTAGAGGCGCTCCACCGGGAAGGAGAGCCTGCTGCACAGGGAGGCAAGCTCAGCGGGAGACTGGTCATAAAAACTGTCGGTTTCCGTGAGGTATTCGTAGATGGAAAGCTGTCTTAGCTGCACAGGGAGTTCTTGGGGCAGGTAGCCCAGCCGCTCCCCGGTGCGCAGAAGTTCCCCCTCATACTCTGCATAATTTTCCACGAGTGCAGGGTCATAAAGCAGCTTTAAGAGCGTGCTTTTGCCGTTTCCCTCCTCGCCAATCAGGGCGCACTTGTCGCATGGATTGATATTCAGGCTAAAATCTTCTAATAAAATGCGGTAATCTTTTTTGTGGCGTATTGTTAAATGTTTGATTTGTATCATAGAAATCCCTCCATTCATATATACATACCTGTTTTCGTTTGCTGTGAAAACACGAGGGATATTAGAACTGTGCAATTCTTCCATGCTGGCAGGACTGTGCATAACAAAAGCTGGAGACAACCGCCCCAGCCTGCTTCAAGCAGGAAAATGATGATGCGTCACAGCCAGACCAGCCGCGCAGCATAACAAAACAAAATCACACAAAACGGACACTGCAATAATACATTGTCCCGAACTAAAATCTCCCGAACCGAAAGCTCAGTCTGTGTTTTCTGTTTTGTTACATCATCATCTTCCCACCGCCTTTTTCTACATAAATTCGTGCAGAGGAACGACGCCGCTGCACAATACCTATCATAAGCAACGAATGCCGTGTTGTCAAGTAGATATTTGAAAAAATTTTTTCTATGAAAATTTTTTCAATAAATCTTAGTTTATGACATTTCTGTCAACTCCGTCTAGGAATGCCTGAATATTTTTGGCGACTTCAGCGATCAGGCGCGTTCTGGATTCAACGCTTGCCCATGACATGTGCGGCGTGATAATCAGTTTTGTGCTGTCCTGTATCTGGCTGAGCGGATTGTTGTGCGCCATCGGCTCTTTTTCGAGCACATCAAGCCCGGCTGCCATGATTTTTCCTGTTGTAAGAGCCTCGTACAAGTCCTGTGTGTTCACGATGGGGCCTCTTGCCACATTGATCAGAATGGCAGTGGGCTTCATTTTTTCAAAGGCATGTTTGTCAATCAGGCTGCGGGTCCGGTCGGTGAGCGGGCAGTGCAGGGACACGATATCAGAAGTGCAAAGCAGCGTATCCAGCCCGACCCTTGGGTAGTCTGTGCAGGTGCTGCTGCCGGAGGCGGAATAAAATTGAACCTTGCAGCCAAAGGCGTCTGCCAGACTGGCAACTTTGCGCCCAATCGTCCCCATGCCAATGATGCCCCACGTCATGCCCTCTAAATCATGAAAGGTCCGGTCAAAATTCGAAAAACGCTCTTGGGCGCTGTAGGCACCGGACTTCACATACTGATCATAAAAGGCAGTTTTCCCGGAGAGCATCAGCGCCAGCAGAAGTGTGTGCTGTGCAACCGCGGGCGTACAGTAGTTTACGACATTGGCGACTTTGATGCCGCGGCTTTTGCAGTAGGTCAGGTCTACACAGTCATAGCCAGTTGCCAGCAGGCAGATGAGCTTGACATTTGGCGCGTCCGCCAGTGTGCTTTGATTCATCGGTGCCTTGTTGGAAATGATGATATCGGCGTCTTTGATCCGCTCTGCGACTTGCGCCGCGGTCGTGTTCGCATAGCAGGCCACAGTGCCAAATTGTTCAAAGCAGGATACATCAATATCTGTACCTGCGCTGTCCCGCTCTAAAATGACAAGCTTCATAGGGTATTCCTCCTCAAAATAATTTGATAAAATTTAGGGCAGCAGTTCATACCATAACACATCTTCATGCGGATTTACCTTTGCCAGCCCAAGCGCCGTGACCTGCGCATGAAAGACACTAAATTTGTCTTGGACAACGGCAAATGCCAGCCGCATTTGTTCTTTGGAAAGGGTTTTTCCCAGCGTGACATGCGGCAGCCACGACCGGGGGTGGTAGTATTTGCTCACAGCCGTCTCAGGAATGCCGGAAACGGCACTGCCAACCTGTAGAGCGAGGTCTTGTAAATATGCGTTTAGTACGGGCATGGTGTACAGGACATAGGGAAAGAGCTGGCCGACGGTGACAAATTGTATACTTCCCTGCCGCAGCCTGCCGTTGAGCTGCTGTACCGCCGGAAACAGTACGTCCACGCTGCGGGCTTCGATGGCAGAAATCGTCAGGTGTGGCGGCACCTGTTTATCGGTCATATAGTGATTACCCGACGCGGCGGCAATCTGCTCAATCAGGGTCTGTATTCGCTTGGTGGCAGCATTGTCAAAATAGACGGATATGAGATACATGGTTTTGATACACCTTAACTTTCTGGATAGAATTTTGGTAATTTTATTGTATCACAGATCGCGGCAGCCTGCCAGTACACAGAAGCTTATTTTTTCGTAATTCATTCTGATTTTACAGCTTTTCGCAGCATTGCGTTGTTAAAATTTCTAACTGGATGGCGCACTAGGTAATTGAACCTTATAGGAATGAAATGTAAAGGTTAAAAATAATTAAAATATAATGATTATTTTAAGTTAAAATTAATTGATGCAATATTGAAACAAATATTTATTTAGTGGTATTTTACAAAATAATTAGGTAATATTTGGATAAAATAGCATATTTAAATTAAAAATAGTTAAAAACAAAATAAAATCAAGTATCAAATTAGCATAAACTGACAAAAAAACAAACTTTCTTTAGCTAAAAAATCAATATTTCATAAAGTAAATTTATGATAAATTTATATTGTGTAGTTGATGCAATATCGTATTATGAGAAAGGAGAGAGCACAATATGGTGGTAAGAAGATTGCGAAAGACATTGAAACGAAGTCTGTCAATAGCGATGGCAGCAGCGCTTATGGTGACTTCGGTTCCCGAGCTTTCTGTTACAGCCGCGGAACAGGAGGCAGTTTCCGAACAGGATATTCCAGAGGAGACTGCGCCAGCGGAGACAGAGGAAGGGGCACCACAGGACGGAAGCACCGCAGAAGGTATATCGACAGAAATTACATCGGCAGAACAGAAGGAGGACACCGCTGAGACACAGGAGTCCAGCACAGAACAGCACGAGACAAAGAGTGTCTCGGAGACAGAGAGCGCATCAGACACACAAAGTATGACAGAATGGGAGGACAGTATAGAGAGCGAAACAGAAACAGCGCAACAGACTGAGACGGAGACTGAGGAGGAGACAACGGAGTCTGAGGCGGAGGAACCCGAAGAGCCTGCAACGCCGGCAAACGAGGAAGTTTTTTATGAAGAAAACTTCAATGATATTTCGGATATTGCAAGCCTTGTAAATATGGAAGGAAGTACATTGCCCAAAGATGCCAGCGGCAATGTACTGGCTTCTGTTGAAGAACTTTCCACAGGGAATAAGGCAATTAAAATCCCAGTAGATTTATCGAAAACTACAAAGTGGACGGATATCTTTAAAGTGCAGATTGACCTTCCGAGTGAATACGCAAAGACAATCAGTGAAAAAGTGGTTATGAGTTATGACCTGTATTTTCCGGTAGGAAGTGTCGATTCTGATTTTGGGAAAATGACAGCGATGCCCGGATTGAAGAGTGGGAAAAACTGGACATGGGTTACAGTGAAAAATGGCAGGAATTATACTACAGAGAACTGGGCGGAGACAGACATAGAGGGTTACAAGGTATTCCATGTGGAAGTAGATATGAATGAGTTTACTACATGGGATGGTGAAAAAAATGTAGATTATGCCTTCTCAGATATTACTCCGGTTAAGGCAGTTATTCCATGCCTTGCAGGGAACACCAGCAAATACAAAGGTGACATTTATCTTGATAATCTGAAAGTGAAAGCCGTAGGTGTGACAGCAGATGATGGTAATACAGGAGAACCTGACAACCCGCAAGACCCCGACAACCCCGGCGAGGCGGAGAAGCCGCTTGAAGGAGAACTGGTTTATAAGCAGGACTTTAATGAATTGTCAAGTCTTGAAAACGTTCTGACTGAGAATGTAGAGGGAAGAACGCCGCAACTGGCAGAGCTTGTAACAGGAAACAAAGCGGTTAAGTACACTGTCGGTGCGCTGGCAGGAGGCTCATGGGACGATATTTTTAAAGCGGAGTTAAAACTTGCCGCACCGTATGAAGAAACCATTACTGATAAGGTGATTATGAGCTATGACGTTTACTTCCCTGCGGGAAGCGTAACAGGAGGTGAAGGCGGCACATTTGATTCTATAAAAGCACAGGCGGCATTAAAGAGTGGTGCAGATGGGACATGGGTATCGCAGAAATCATGGCCGGAATTTAAGGCAGAGACGCTTGTGGAGGACACCAATGTACCGGGTTTCAAGAAAGCGCATATCGTAATTGACATGGATAATTTTGAAACTTGGAATGGCAGTGCGAATGAAGCTTATCCTTTTGAACAGATTACCCCGATTCAGGCAGTGATTCCCTGTCTTGCAGGTTCAGGCAGTACTTACGCCGGCGACATTTATCTGGATAACATTGAGGTGAGAGCGGTTAGTTCTGACGAACCAAACCCGCCGTCTGAAGTCAAAGAGCTGATTTATGAGAATGACTTTAATACATTAGAAAGTCTTGAAAACGTTCTGACTGAGAATGTAGAGGGAAGAACTCCGCAACTGGCAGAGCTTGTAACAGGAAACAAAGCGGTTAAGTACACTGTCGGTGCGCTGGCAGGAGGCTCATGGGACGATATTTTTAAAGCACAGTTTAATTTGCCAGCACCATATGACAAACAGATTGCCAAAAAAGTAGTGATGAGCTATGATATCTATTTTCCGTCTGCAAGCGTAGCAGCAGAGAGCTTTGATATGATGAAAGCACAGGCAACAGTTGCAAGCGGCAGTGCATGGGACTGGGCTACGCAGAAAACATGGCCTGAGATTAAAATAGATACACTGGAAGATGATGCGAACGTGCCAGATTTCAAGAAAGCCCATATTGAAATTGACATGGATAATCTTCAGGTTTGGGATGGTGAATTAAATGATAACAAACCATATCCATTTGACAAAATAACCCCGATTCAGGCAGTGATTCCCTGTCTTGCAGGTTCAGGCAGCAAGTACAGTGGAGACATATATCTGGACAACCTCAAAGTCTGGGCAGTAAACGAAACCACAGAGACACCCGACCCGACAGAGGACGTCGTTTTGACGCTGGATGCATCTGCATGGACAGTTGGGGACAAGTATCAGTATAATGGTGAGAGCAAAATTGAAAACAAGACTATCGGTGACAAGAAATTTTTGGCAGTCACAGTGGATTACGCTAAAGATGCAGCTACAGGCTGGAGTGAAGCCAAATTCAATTATGCGCACCCCGAACAAGTGCCAAGTTTAAAGGGATATAATGCTTTTGTGGCAGATGTATACTATAAACCAGCCAATAAAACCGCAGGCAGTTTTGCGATGAAACTGTTTGCAAAATCACCAGTTACAGATAAGGATACAATCAATGATGATGCCGCTTTGCCAGAAGGGGAAGCAGTGGAGATTGCAGGGCTGGAAGGCTATTATAAGTCACAGTTTGTACTGGAAAAGAAATATGACGGTGCTTTCCAGAATCTGACTTTTGGTATTGTAGGCAAAAACACAGACTATGCAGGCGAGATTTATTTTGACAACATGCGGTTTACAAAGATTACCGCACCGGAAGTCTACGTAGATTCGACCATTCTTCCAGAAAAAGGGGCAGGACTTCAGATTGTTGATAACGGAAGAACGCTTCAGACAGCGAGCGGCCAGAAAATCCAGATTTCTGAAAATGTAGCGTTGGTGGATGCCAAGGCAGTTGATGCAACAAAGAACCTTTATGCATACTTAAAAGCAGTCGGTGAGTCTGACAGCGTGATTTTTGGGCATCAGAACGACACGCATCACAAGGCAGGCAGCATAGGCGAGAACTTTTCGGAATCCGATACCAAGGACGTGACAGGCAGTATTGCAGGTGTGATTGGTATTGATGTTCTGTCACTCACAGGAAATGAAGCATCAACATGGAACACCCCAGAGCAGGACAGGATTGCCCATGTGGCGGAACTCACGAAAAAAGCGGCAGCAGAGGGCGCACTGATCACACTGTCGGCGCATATGCCGAACTTTGAGGTGATTGATCAGCGCGTGAAAGAATTTGATGCAGCAAATGGCGCTGTGGATTTAAGCGATAGTGAAAAAGTTGGTTACTGGACAACACCAAGCGGTGAGAAGCAGTACAATTTTTCAGGCTACACACCGGGAACAACGACAGGAAATATCGTACAGCGGATTATGCCCGGTCAGGACTTGAACTATCTTTACACAGATTATCTGGACTTAATTGCAGATTATGCAAAAGCTGTAGAGGGAGACGGCATTACCATTTTGTTCCGTCCATTTCATGAGAATACAGGAAGCTGGTTCTGGTGGGGCGCAGCCTTCTGTGATGAGCAGGCGTACATCAACCTGTTCCGCTACACAGTAGATTACATGAAGGAGACAAAGGGCGTACACAATATGCTCTATGTGTATGGGCCGGGCAGTGAAGCGGCGAATGTGACAGAGTACAGCGCAAGATATCCGGGAGACAACTATGTGGATATGATCGGATATGACTTATATCATTCTGGTCCGACACAGGCGAGTGAGCCGGGCTATCTGCAAAGCATCAGCAAGCAGAACCAGATACTACGTGACTTTGCTGAGAAGCACAATAAATTGTATGCGATCACAGAGACAGGCGTAGCAGACGGAGATATTGCATTGAAACGTACTGGAAACGAGGTTATGGACTGGTATATGCAGTTGTTAGACCAGATCAGCAAAGACGGCGGAATCAGTTACTTCCTCGTATGGGCAAACTTTAGTGAGAACGGCAGTTTCTATCTTCCTTATGTAATCGAGAAGAAAGACAACGGCGTGCTCTACGGACACGAGATGCTCGATGAGTTTATCAAGTTCTACAATGATAACAGAAGTGTTTTCGCGACAGACATGAACAGCGGCTACCAGCAGATTACGGGTGTGACCAACACAACAGAAGAGAATGTGTTGTCCGGTTACATCGTAGCACCACAGTCCGGCGACCGGCTTCTGCCCGACAAGGAAAATCCAACAACAAGAATTGCAGCAAAGATTTCAGGTGTGGCTGCGACAGCAACAAATGTTAAGTTTGTAGTTGAAACGGAATTTGACAAGGTGACATTGACGGCAAAGTATCATGAGGAACAGGGCGTGTGGGAGGCCATTCTCAAGGACAGCGCACTGTTAAGTCTTGGAGAGGCACTCGGAACAATTACGCTGTTTGTCGGTGAGGAAGAAGTTGCAGCCATAACAGCAAAATTTAACATGGAAGTGCAAGTGCAGAATGATATGATTCCCGAAGATTTTGAGAATTATAATGGCGACAGCCAGCAGTTAGGGCTTGCATGGGCAACCAATAAGGCTTCCGGCAGTGAGATCTCATTTGCGCTGACAGACGACCCAGAGAAGGTATTTGGCGGAAAATATGGTTTGAAGATGGACATTACGTTTGCCGCTGGCGATGCGTGGGCAGGTGCGACAAAAGGCATGAATGCCGACTGGAGTGCAGGTAACGCACTGGAATTTTACACGATTCCCGAGCAATACGGACAGAAGGTTGTGGTACAGGTCACAGCAGGCGGAAATACCATTTTTGAAACCTATTTGCAGGAATATGAGAGCTACACTGCCAATGCAAAGACGGGCTTCCCAGTAAAGGTGACAATTCCTTTTACCGCATTTGTTGGAAGAGATAACAAGGAGGCAAAATTTGACCCCGCCAAAATAGAAAGCATCGGACTCTGGTGCAATGCAATTTCCAGAGAAGATCTGACATTCCCGCTGAGCACAACACTTTATTATGATGAATTAAAAGTCGTTTCAACGGACAAGACCGAGGTGACAATCGAGGCGCTGGCAAAGGAAGGCATCTGGATTAAGGAGATTCCTGCACAGACCTACACCGGCAAGGCAATCAAACCAGAAGTACAAGTATATGACTACGCGAAGCCGCTGACCTTAAAGAAGGACTATACAGTCAGCTACAGGAACAACACCAATAAAGGCGAAGCACAGGTTCTCATCAAAGGCAAGGGCAATTATGCACAGACAATCACTGGCAAGTTTACGATACAGCCAAAACAGATCAGTGAGCTTGAAATCACAGCGACCGATTATCTGATTTACAACGGAAAAGAACAGAATATTTCCGTGACTGTAAAAGACGGCAAGAAAAAGCTCAGTGCCAAGAAGGATTACACGCAGACAATCACTTATGTACCTGATGCGGCAGCGCAGGGGACAGAGGTGCAAAAAGCAAAAGAAGCCGGTCTCTATAACATCAAGATTACCATGAAGGGAAATTACGACGACGAAGTGACAATTCCCTGCAAGGTGGTGACGGATAAAGAGCTTCTGACCAAGGCAAAGATAACACTTCCGTCAAGCGCATTAGATTACAAGGACGGTGAAGCGGTCACATTTGACCCGTCGCAGATTCTTGTGAAATTAGGCAGCAAGGTCATTCCGCAGAAAGCAGAAGATGGCACCACGGACAACTATACGATTTCCTATAGAAATAATACAGAAGTAGGAACTGCAAGTGTCATCATTCAAGGCATAGAGACAGGCAAGTATGTGGGAAGCTGCACAAAGACGTTTGCCATCAAGGGAACACCTTTCTCAAAGAAAACAATTGAAATCAGCGGATTGCAGACAAAACTTCCATATACAGGAAAAGCCTTGTATCAAAATCCTGTATTGAAGGACAAACAATCTGGCAGCACACTGGAAAAGAATGTCGATTATAAAATTACATACACAAATAACCGCAATGCGGGCAAGGCGACAATGCTGCTCACAGGTATCAACAAATACAGCGGTGAGATCAAGCAGACCTTCACAATCGACAAAGTAACGCTGACGGCAGAGCTGCTTCAGCAGAATGCGCTAACGGTAAAACAAAACCGTGCAGGCGTGACGCCCGATGTAGAACTTGTTTATGAGGGCAGAACGCTGGTCAACGGGGCGGATTACAAGCTGACCTACACCAACAACAAGAATACGACCACAGATGTAAAGAAAGCGTATATCAACATTGCTGGCATAGGAAACTTCAAGGGCAGCTTAAAGAATGCCGTGACACTGACCATCGAGCCGAAATCATGGGACAGCCAAGAACTCACGGTGGAGGTGCCTGACCTAAAGTACAAGGCAAACACGAGGGAGTACAAGCCCAATGCGGTAGTGTACGATAACGGTGCAAAGCTTGTGAAAAACAAAGACTACACAATCGAGTATGAACTCAATAAAAAGGAGGATATTACACTTACAGAAACTGGCACATTGCCCGCAAATGGACATGTGGCAAAGGTGATTATCACCTTGACAGGCGCGGATTATACAGTGAAATCAGAAGATGCGCAGAGCAGCAAAAAGACCGTTGAGTTCAGGATTACAGAGAAGCTGATTAGCGAGGCAAAGGTTGCGGTTAAACCTGACAAAATCCAGTATTTTAGCCAGGGCGGAACCAGACCCGGCAAAGAAGATTTGACTGTTACCTACAAGAATACGCCGGTGGCAGATGAGGACTACACGATTATTTCCTATGAAAAGAATGACCAGAAGGGCAAGGCGACACTGGTAATTAAAGGAAATAATTCATTTAGCGGAACCAAGAAGGTAACGTTTACCATCAAGCCAAGAGACATGAAAGCGAATTTTAAGGACGCAGTAGCAAAAATCATGTCAGCTATGATGGAACAACTGTAAAGTTATAATCAGAAGCAAAGTACATACAGGCAGCGGGATATCGTTGATTACACAGATGTCTGTAATATAGAAGGAGTGGTGCAGGAGAAGAACTGCACCACTCCTTGTTTGGATGCATAGTCCCATATAGAGGAACTATGTTTTCGAGCGTCTTTTGAGATGATTTTAAGGAAGTTTTCTGAAATTAACAATGTCTGTTATGATCTGGGAAAGCAGAAGCAGTTCATGGTCATTCAGCCTGTTCAACGACAGCATGATTTTTTCCATCTCGCGTTTGCGCAGTTCAGATTCTGTTTCGGTAAATTCAGAAACGGGGGTAAACAGCGTATGAAGGTTTATGCCCATGGCATTTGCAATCTTTTTTATCGTATTGACAGTAGGACTTTTGATGCCGCGTTCAATTTGTCCAATATAGGCAGGATTAATATCTGCCATAAGGGCGAGTGCCTCCTGACTGATTCCAATTTTGGTTCGGTAGTATCGGATTTGTTCTCCGATTTGTATGTTATCCATGTACATAGTTCTGTGCCAGCCTTTACAATCATAGTATCGTTGAGTAACTTTATTGATAGATATTAGTATAACTATAGGTTGCAGAATTGATGCATGCAAATTACTATAGATTTTAATATATTAATTACTATAGATATTGAAAAGAAAAAAGAAAAATGCTATAATACACAATACTATAGTTATTAACTGATAATTACTATAGTATTGTAACGGATTACAGGAATTTATCAGTTGTTGGATTGGAAAGGAGAGAAAAATGGTAAAAGAGAAAAAAGCGTGGAAGACGAAATGGAAACGGCGTATTTTGTCAACAGTCCTGTGTCTTGGCATAGCAGTCCAGAGTCTGCCTGCTTCTGTGTCTGCCCAAAGTGTATCCGAGACGAGCCGGGAGATACAGACAGAGGAAAATTTGGTGGAGAAACCATCAGACGAAGCGGCTGGGGAGGAAGATACCAAAAAAGAAACAGTTGAAACAGAATGTGCTGAGATCGCATTTACTGAGACAGAATTTAGTGAAACAGAATTTATTGAGACAGAATTTATTGAGACAGAACCAATTCAAACAGAACTGGTTGAAACAGAGTCAGCAGAGGCGGAGCAGACTCAAACAGAGCCGGCAGATTGGACCGGAACCGAACCAATCAGAACCGAACCAATCGAAACAGAGGAAATTGTAACAGAAGGGATTGAAACAGAGGAGAGTGAAGAGAAAGAAACCGAAGCAGCCGAAACTGAACTGGCAGAAAAAGCACCAGAAGCGGACAGCAGAATTGTTGATACAGGCACTACGCTCACGCTTGAAAACGGGTCTGCGGTGACAGTTGAGGGTATCACAAGAGATAGAGGGCAATGGATTGCATTTACTGCCCCGGAGAAAGGTATTTATCGGTTTGGCTGGGATTATCATGAGGAGGATACCGCAGGAGCTGTAATAGGGTATCTGTATTCTGAGATATTGGATGATCTGGCTGAGATTCCCGAGGAACCGTGGAAGGAGGAGATCAAAGATCCGCTCTTATCGTATGATTACGGTTATGGCTTCAGGATTGAATATCAATTGTCCAAAGATGAAACCATATACTTGTTTGTAAAACTTCAGAACAGCGATGTTCTTCAGACAATTTCAGTATATGCAGAAACCGTGCGGGCGGCAATGGATATATCCGTCGATAATACATATCAAATAACAGATGTGAATGATGACAGTGCACAATGGCTGATTTTTCAAGCGCCTGACAGCGGCTTTTATGAAATCCGTTCAAGCAACCCGCAGGCAGATACAGCGATAGAATGGGAACCGTATTTTGATATGTATGTCCAGATTTCAGGGAGTTACTGGGGAGATGATGAGGGCGGCACCAATATGGCCTTTTATGCAAAGGAAGGGCAGACACGCTATATCAAAGCGCGGACAATGGACGATTATGAAAACAGCCATGTCAAAGGCAGTTATCAGGTCACGGTGACAAAGTTATCAGGAATTTCCTTTGACACGACAGCGGGAATGAGTAAACTGACAATTGGCATGGAGACGGATTCTCTCGGCGGAATTTTTCCAACGATATATTATCGGAAAGATGGAGACACCACTTGGGAATCCAAGCGTCATGAGAGTGCAGTGGATGCATCAGGCAAAAAAAGCATGGATATCAACGGGCTGGAGCCGGATACAGCATATACTGTGGAGGCGCGGTTTGGATATTATGGGGAGGAGGAAGTTGTACTTTATAAAGAAGAAGTCCGCACAAAGTCTATGGAAGACAGTTATGAACAGCAGGCAGGCGGATATCAGATCAGATGGCAGGCGGAATCATTTTATGGCGGTTTTTCGCTGTCTGCACAGATTACAGATGCAGGACAAAATGATACAGCCGGCGACAAGGCCGAAGTGTATTTTTACACGAAGCAGGGAGAGGAGGATTGGATCAGACGAACAGAGCAGGAAGATAAAGAGGTGGCACTTGGCAGTTTTAAGACATGGTTGATCTCAGGGCTGGATTTTGAGGGAGAGTATACGATAGGTGTCAGTATCAAAGCCCCGTCCGCCGAAACAGCGCTGCCGGAAAACGAGGAGGTGACTGCGCTGAACGGGAGAACGGTCACGGTGGAGCTGCCAGAGGAATTGAAGCCGGTTACAGTACATACAGGCTGCCAGTATATTGTGTTTCAAATGCCCAAAGCGCTTCGTTTCTGGGAAGCTGTGGCAGTGCAGGAGGGCAGGGAGTATGAGTTGCAGCGCTGTAGCGAACAGACAACCAGTGAAGGAATCCTGTCTGCGTGGTACGTTCCTCTATATGATGAGTGGGCGGCAGAATATAAGGATTTTCAAGCAGAACAAACGTTTTGTATAAAAATTAAAATGAATGAACGCTATGGGTCTGGATGGCTGGTGTTCAAGAATCAGATCTTGACACAAAGACCGGACGCAAAGATGTTGGCAGCACAGATTTCTGCCAGTGCGGAGTCTGTCACGTATGAGATGGATTCGGACAAGGAGCCTTCGATGACCATTCCTGTAACGCTTGGAACAATGCCGGAGGACCTGCATCTGATTGTGACACCTGCAAGGGGATTCGTGAACGGAACAGAGATATATTATCAGTATGGAAAGAACTACCGTGCGGAATCAGACACCCATATCGACACAAAAATTACGGGCATTAGTGCGGGCTGGAATGGGAAATTGGCAGTCTGCCTGAGAGAAAATATGTTCCTTGGCATGGGAATCCCCTCTCAGAAAGACGACTATATGATGCGTAACCAGAGCAATATCTTTGCGGAAATAACCGTTACGGAGAGTTGTACGATACCTAATTCAAGACGCACAATCACGCTGAATGATACAGTGACAAATGCAGTGACTGTCCGGGCAAATATTACAGCAGGCAACGTGCTGGAAGGGGAGCAGCTCTATGCATATGCAAAGTACTGGCCGTCCGCGCAGGAAGAGAGTGCAGGCCGTTATACAGAGGATGTGAGGCTGGACAGCCAGAACAACTACACCGGGGATCTTGTGTTTGATACCCTGACAGGTGATACCACTTACCAGTACAGTATTTATCTATACAAAGAGTTTGAGACAGAGGATGATGCCTATACAGTGAATCTGGAGAAGGGCAGCAGGTATACCTTTACAACAGGCTCTGCTGACAGCCTTGAATTAAAAGAACTCTCTGTTACAGAACGGTATGCAGGCGCCGCAGACCTTTTTGCAGCCATGAGCGAAAAGATTGAGAGTGCCAGCATGCTGACACTTTATTATAGAGAGAAAGGGCAGAAGGAATGGCTTCATAATGAAAATAGCTGGGATGAGCGGTGTATTATTGATGAGAAGGGCAATGCAGTGATACATTTGAATCTGCTGAAAGCGGCAACAGAATATGAATATTATATCGAGGTTTTCGGAAAGAAATTTTCGGAAGGTGTTTTGACAGGCGGGGAACAGGACTGCTACAAAAGCTTCTGCACAAGATCGGCCAAGGAGGTTTTCGCGGGACAGACGGAAATAATTTCTTGGCATGACCGTGCAAGCCTGACGTTAGAAGCTGTTTTTCCAGACCAGACAGTAAGCGCAGATATATATTATGGGGTGAAGGATGGTCAGGATACGAAGCGGTACCTGCGCACCGTCAAATTTGATACATTCGAGCTGTGCAGTGACGGCATATACAGAAAAACGATTGATATTACAAAATTAACGCCGGACACAATTTATGAATATGAAATAAAATATTATGCAAACCAAGATACAGGATTGCGGGAATATTTTGGTGAGTCAGAGACAGGCACATTTTCTACTCAAAATAAGGAAAATGACAAGCCGCAATATGAAATCAGACCAGACGATGAAAAACTTGTAGTGATAATACCTGAGCTGATTTTTAATAATACAAGGCAGGAGGCAAAACCTGTTTTCTCTTATGACGGGAAAGTGCTTGTAGAAGGCAGTGACTATGATTTGCTTTACACTGCTGAGGGAGATGACTACAAATCGGTAGGGAACCATATTATTGAAGTACGCTTTAAAGGATACTACAGTGGCGAAGTGTTACAAGGCTATTCCATTCTTCCGCTGGAGATTGAGGAAGGAAATCTAAAGTTTGCTGCTTCCTTTCCGGTATTGTATTATAATGGAACTGCACAGAAGGCAAAACCTGAGCTGGTTTATGACAACTGGAAGCTGGCAGAGAACATAGATTATACATTGGCATATTCTGAAAACGGGGACGACTACACTTCTGTCGGGGAACATGAGGTGGTTCTGAGCTTTTGTGGAAATTATACTGGCACAGTGGTACAGCGCTATGCCATTCATGCCCAGACAGCAGAAAATATGGGAAAAGATTTGAAGATTTACGTTCCTTCACTGTATTTTAGCAAAAAGGCACAGTTTCCCAGACCAGAAGTCTTTTATGGAACGGAGAAATTAATTCAGGGTATAGATTACAGTACAGAATACCCTGACAGGGATTCTGAGGGGAACACCGATGACCATAAATCCGTAGGAAACCACACTTTGAGAATCCATTTGAGAGGAAATTATCAAGGTATTGTCACGCAGTCGTATGTTATTTATGACAAGCGGAATGCACTCAAAGAGAATACAATAGACATAGGAAGGCTGAAATTTAGACTGAATGCGTCCGATGTCAGAGATGCATTCTACACAGGCAGCGCGGTGATGCCAAGGGTGGAAGTGACAGGTACAGACGCAAGAGAGGAAATCAGCTATAAAGTTGTTTACAAAAATAACTACAACGCTGGAAAGGCAGCAGTGACAATTATTGGTTTGGGAAGTAATGCAGAGAACAGCAGTACTTACATCGGCACCAAAACGCTCAGCTTTACAATCAAAAAACCCAGTATTAAAAACATTACAGTCAATCAATATACAAATAACTATGACTATCAGGGAACCCCGGTGCGCTTAAACGATTTACAATTAACACTCCAAGGAAAACAGGACGTGCCAGACTATGTGTTAAAACTGGGAACTGACTATACCATTTCTTATAAAAAGAACAACACTACAGGAACAGCGGTGGCAGTTGTAAAGGGAATCGGGAATTTTGCAGGCACCACACAATATAAATTCACTATCCATCCATATACGTTCAAGGAAGAAGATCTGCGCAGCACGGTGACACATGTGTCATATTCGCCAAAGGGGGCTAGGCTCAATAAGCTTGTGCTAGAGAATGGTATGATTTTGACAGAAGGGACAGATTACAAAGTAAAATATACCTACAGTGACAGGCGGAAAAAGCTGGCTGGTTCAACGGTCACAATGGTGCTTACGGGCAAAAATGCCTGCAAGGGAACTGTTACATTGAAGGATATTCCTATCGTCAAAGCAGATTTTTCAGACTGTATCAATGTGCCAGACGAGTTTGTGCTGGACGCAGCAAAACTGGAAAAGGGCAGAACAGCGCTCAAGGTAACAGATTATGCAGGTGTGAAGATGAAAAATGGCAGGGATTACCGTCTTGAATGGGATAGCAGAGAGACGACAGCACCGAAAGGAACCGAGCTGACACTCACCATCAAGCCGACACAGCAATCCAGTTATATAGGTGAACGGAGTTTGCTATACAGGGTTGCCGAAAAGAATCTGACAAAATTAAAAAAGATAAGGATTGTCCAAGCCAAGGTTTTTGACGGCAGACATCCTGTGACGCTTGTGCCGGAAGAAATCGTATATGGTGACAGGGAAGCAGTACCCTTTACAGACGAAGAAATCAAGATTATTTCCTATAAAAATAACACCAAAACAGGAACCGCACAGGTAACGGTTCAGGGCATAGGGCGATATTATGGGACAAAGACACTCAAGTTCAAGATTACGGATTAACAGGATTGAAAAAAGCGGTTCATTTCATTGAGCCGCTTTTTCAATCAGTCCCCCCTAACTGTTTCTTAACAAAGTATTAAATGCACCCAAATCAAGAAAATTCTGGAAAAAACCTGTTGACAATAGACTATGTTAGGTATATGCTGTTACCAGCAAATACTTTGAAAGTCAAAATATTTGAGCATCAAAATAAATTGACGGCAGACCTGAATGTGGGCGCAGAGTATTGAAGCAAAATAAAAAGAGAGCAAAATGAAAAAACATGCAATGAAATGAAAAATCAAAAATGAAAGGATGGAAACAAATATGTTAGAAAGAGTAAAAGAAATCATCGAGGAGCAGTTGAATATCGAGGGCGTGGAGATCACAGAGGAGACACGCTTCAAGGAGGATTTGGACGCAGACTCACTTGATTTGTTTGAGCTTGTGGACGCATTTCAGGATGAGTACGGCGTGGAGATTCCGGCAGAGGATTTAGAGCAGATCACAACAGTAGGCTCTATCATCAAGTATTTGCAGGACAAGGGCGTAGAGGAGTAAGCGTCAAGTCCAATCAAGAACTAAGATAAAAACAGAGGTTTGTATGAAAACAAGAATAACAGAAATCTTAGGAATAGAGTATCCCATCATTCAGGGCGGCATGGCATGGGTCGCTGAGCACAATCTGGCGGCAGCCGTGTCGGAAGCCGGAGGGCTGGGGATTATCGGTGCGGGCGGTGCGCCGGCAGAATTTGTCAGAGAGCAGATTCAGAAGGTAAAGGAAGTGACCGACAAGCCGTTTGGCGTGAATATCATGCTCATGAATCCAGAGGCGGACGCAATCGCGCAGGTGGTTGTGGACGAGGGCGTCAGGGTGGTCACTACAGGTGCAGGCAATCCATCGAAGTACATGGAGATGTGGAAGGCGGCGGGCGTGAAGGTCATACCTGTCGTGGCGAGTGTCGCGATGGCGAAGCTGATGCAGCGCGGCGGCGCGGATGCTGTTGTCGCAGAGGGCATGGAGAGCGGCGGACATATTGGGTCGATCACGACAATGGCGCTTGTGCCGCAGATTGCAGATGCGGTGGAGATACCTGTCGTGGCGGCGGGCGGCATCGCAGATGGCAGAGGATTTGCAGCAGCCTTTATGCTCGGCGCGGAGGCAGTGCAGATCGGCACGCGCTTTGTCGTGGCGACGGAATCTATCGTACACGAGAAGTACAAGGCAATGCTCATCAAATCAAAGGATATCGACTCGGCAGTCACTGGCATGACGACAGGTCATCCGGTCAGAAGTATCCGAAATAAAATGACCAAAGAATACTTAAAACTCGAAAAAGAAGGCGCAGACTTCATGGAGCTGGAGAAGCTTACCCTCGGTTCGCTCAGAAAGGCGGTCATGGAGGGAGATGTGGTGAACGGTACGGTCATGGCAGGCCAGATTGCAGGGCTTGTCAAGAAAGAACAGCCGTGCAAGGAGATTATCGCAGAGATCATGGAGCAGGGATTAGCGCTCCTGAACAAGACATTCTGAGAAGCAGAATCTTTTATAATGTAGAATCTTTTATAAAGCAGAATCTTTTATAATGACAAGCGGTCAGAATTTAACAGGGTCAACAGATGCGGCAGCCCAAGGTTTGAGGGCTGGCTGCATCACTAAGAGAGGCAGAGAATGAACAAAATAGCATTTATTTTTCCGGGACAGGGTTCACAGTATGTGGGCATGGGAAAAGATTTTTATGATACGTATGAGGAGGCAAAGAAGGTCTACCAGTTAGCGGGTGAGGTGTCCGGGCTGGATATGGAAGCGCTTTGTTTTACAGAGAATGAAGAGCTCAACATCACCGAGTACACACAGATTGCGATGCTTGCCACAGAGGTAGCAATTCTAAAAGTGCTCGAGTCCAAAGGCGTCAAGGCAGATGCCACCGCAGGGCTGAGCCTTGGCGAGTACGGCGCACTGGCAGCGGCGGATGTGATGGATTTGAAGGATTTGTTCTATATCATCAGAAAGCGCGGCATCTTTATGCAGGAGGCGTATCCAGAAGGCGGCGCCATGACGGCAGTGCTCGGGCTGGAGAGTGACAGGATTGAGGAGATCTGCCGCCAGACAGAGGGCATTGTGACCATCGCAAATTACAATTGCCCCGGACAGATCGTCATTACAGGTGAGGAGCAGGCGGTGCTCACAGCGGCGCAGGCATGTTCGGAAGCCGGCGCAAAGCGCTGTGTGCCGCTCAAGGTCAGCGGACCATTTCACTCTGCACTGCTAAAGGGTGCAGGAGAGAAGCTTGAGAAGGAGTTGATTGGTGTTCAGCTTAGAAAACCCGCCATTCCATACATCAGCAATGTGGACGCGCTCGATGTAGTGGAGGCAGCGCCTGTCAAGACACTTCTCAAAAATCAGGTGTCCAATTCTGTGTGCTGGCAGCAGACCATCGAGAAAATGATCGCGGACGGCATAGACCTTTTCATAGAAATCGGACCGGGAAAAACGCTGAGTGGATTTATGAAGAAAATCGACAAGGACGTGAAATGCATGAATATAGATAAAGTGGCAGATTTAGATAAGGTATTGGAGGAATTGTCATGTTGACGGGAAAAATCGCTCTTGTGACAGGCGCGGGCAGAGGCATTGGCAGAGAGATCGCGCTTGTGCTGGCAGCAAACGGCGCAACGGTAATCGTGAATTATAACGGCTCTAAGGAGAGCGCGGAGGCGGTTGTCGCTGAGATTGTACAAAAGGGCGGCAGCGCGGAGGCAATACAGTGCAATGTCTCTGATTTTGCGGCGAGTGAAGCGTTTGTAAAACAAGTGCTTGACAAGTATAAAAAAGTGGACATTCTCGTGAACAATGCGGGTGTCACCAGAGATAATCTGATTATGCGCATGACGGAGGAGGACTATGACACAGTCCTTGACACAAACTTAAAGGGTGCCTTTCACATGATCCGTCATCTCTCACGCAGCTTTATCAAACAAAGAGGCGGAAAGATCATCAATATTTCCTCTGTGAGCGGCGTGCTCGGCAATGCGGGACAGGCAAACTATTCGGCGTCGAAGGCGGGGCTGATTGGGCTTACCAAGAGCGTAGCGCGGGAGTTTGCAAGCCGCGGGGTCAATGTCAATGCAGTGGCGCCGGGCTTTATTGATACCGATATGACCCAAAATATGACAGAGGATGCCAAGAAAACGCTGAGCAGCATGATTCCGATGGGAAAGATGGGCAGCACGAAAAACATTGCAGATCTTGTCCTGTTTCTGGCAGGAGACGGCTCGGACTACATCACTGGGCAGGTAATCTGTGTGGACGGCGGCATGTGTATATAGCGCGATAGGATATAGATTGGAAAGGGTAAAAATATGAAAAGAAGAGTAGTAGTGACAGGAATGGGCGCAATCACCCCGATTGGCAATGATGTTGCTTCTTTCTGGAATAGTGTAAAAGAGGGGAAAATCGGTTTTGCACCGATTTCCTATTTTGATACGACAGACTATAAATGCAAATTGGCAGCACAGGTCAAGGATTTCAACGCCGCTGATTACATGGATAAGAAGGCAGCGCGCCGCATGGAGCCATTTTGCCAGTTCGCAGTTGCAGCGGCAAAGGAGGCCATCGAGGACGCAGGTCTTGACATGACCAAGGAGGACCCGTACCGGGCAGGCTGCGCAGTGGGAAGCGGTATCGGCAGCCTGCAGGCGATGGAGCGGGAGCACACCAAGCTGGAGGAGAAGGGACCGTCGAGAGTTGCACCGCTTCTGGTGCCGCTGATGATTTCCAACATGGCGGCGGGCAATGTGAGCATCGCTTACAATCTCAAAGGCAAGAGCATCAATGTGGTGACAGCGTGCGCCACAGGCACAAACTCCATCGGGGAGGCGTTTCGGACGATTCAGTACGGCGACGCAGACATCATGGTGGCAGGCGGTACAGAGAGCTCCATCACGCCCATTGGCATCGCGGGCTTTTCTTCCCTGACGGCGCTGTCTACCTGCGAGGACCCCGCGCGCTGTTCCATTCCGTTTGACAAGGACAGAAGCGGCTTTGTCATGGGTGAGGGCGCAGGGATTGTCGTGCTGGAGGAGCTTGAACATGCAAAGGCGCGCGGCGCTAAGATTTATGCGGAGGTTGTAGGATATGGCTGCTCGTCGGACGCATTTCACATCACTTCCCCGGCGGAGGACGGCGCAGGCGCAGCGGCAGCGATGCTGGGTGCGGTAAAGGACGCAGGCGCAGCGCCGGAGGATATCATGTATATCAACGCGCACGGAACGGCGACGCACCACAATGACCTGTTTGAGACGAGGGCGATCAAGCTCGCGTTCGGTGAGCACGCGAAGGATATTAAGATCAACTCGACAAAGTCTATGGTCGGGCATCTGCTCGGTGCGGCGGGCGCAGTAGAGTTTGTTGCCTGCGTGAAGGAGCTTGAAGAGGGGTATATACACCGCACGGTCGGACTTGCAGAGAGTGAGGGGGAAATGGATTTAAACTACTGCAAGGAGAGCAGCAGCGAGGACATATCCTATGCGCTTAGCAACTCATTGGGCTTTGGCGGGCATAACACCAGCATTTTGATCAAAAAGTATGCAGAGTAATCTAAAATAGGCTTTCAGAAAGAAAAAGGTGACACATATGTCAGTTTATACAGCGAAGGAAATTATGGATATCATTCCCCACAGACACCCGTTTATGCTGATTGATACCATCGAGGAACTCGAGGAGGGCACGAGGGCGCTTGGCAGGAAGTGCGTGAGTTTTAATGAGCCCTTTTTTGCAGGGCATTTTCCGGGCAATCCAGTGATGCCGGGCGTGCTGATCGTGGAGGCGCTGGCACAGGTCGGGGCGGTCGCCCTGCTTGGACTTCCGGCGTGGAAGGGCAAGACAGCGTATTTTGCGGGAATCAACAAGGCGCGGTTTAAACAGAAGGTTCTGCCGGGCGATGTGCTCATGCTCGAGACAAAGATTGTCAAGGTCAAAGGACCGATCGGCGTCGGCGAGGCAGTTGCCACAGTCAATGGAAAGACAGCTTGCAAAGCAGAGTTAATGTTTGCGATTGGCGATTAGGAGGTTTAAGATGGAAGAATCACAGCAGGTGAAAACCAAGAGGAGATTTCCCCTGAATTTGTACAATAAGCTCGAGCAGAGACTCAAAAATAAATCCGATGAAACACTGGAGAGTACCGAGGAAGCGGCAGCCATACAAGCGGAGAAAACCGAAAAGACAGAGGAGGTCAAATGCCCTAAGTGCGGGAAGATGGTAGAGCGCGCACGCGTTGTCAAGAAAAGGTATGTCTGCTATGAGTGCGGCGGTTATTTCCGTGTCAAGACCAACAACCGTATCCGAATGGTGGCGGACGCAAAGAGCTTTGAACCGTGGTTTGAGGACATGGAGGTGAGCAATCCGCTGGACTATGAGGGCTACGAGGACAAACTCGCAGCGGCGAGAGACAAGACTGGATTAAAGGAAGCTGTGACCGTCGGGCGCTGCAAGGTGTTTGGCGAGGAGATCGTGCTTGGCGTGTGCGACTCCCGCTTTATGATGGCGAGCATGGGGCACGTTGTCGGCGAGAAGATTACAAGAGCAATCGAGCGCGCCACACAACTGCGCCTTCCTGTCTTTTTGTTCTGTTGTTCCGGCGGCGCCAGAATGCAGGAGGGCATTGTATCGCTGATGCAGATGGCAAAGACTTCTGCGGCGATCAAGAAACACGGCGATGCGGGGCTGCTGTACTGTTCTATTCTGACGGACCCCACGACAGGCGGCGTGACGGCAAGCTTTGCGATGCTTGGCGATGTGATTATGGCAGAGCCGGGGGCGCTGATCGGCTTTGCGGGACCCAGAGTCATCAAACAGACCATCGGACAGGAGCTTCCAGAAGGCTTTCAGACTTCGGAATTTCTGGTGGAGCACGGATTTGTGGACGGCATTGTGCTGCGCGAGAATCTCAAAAAGACAATTCATTTCCTGATCAAGTCCCATCAGGGAACAGGAAAGCAGACCTATGCAGGATTTTATCCCAACACAGACTTTCACTTTGAGCTGAGTGAGGAGTTAAAGGAGCAGACTTGGAAGTCGAAACCGCGCAGTGCATGGGAGAAAGTCAAGGCAGTCCGTCAGGTGGAACGCCCGTCGGCGCTGGACTATATGGATAGTATATTTGACATCTTTGTCGAGGCGCACGGCGACAGGGGCTTTGCCGATGACAAGGCGCTGATCGGCGGCATCGGGTTTATCGAGGGGCAGCCTGTGACCGTCGTGGCGGATATCAAGGGCAAGGATTTCAAGGAGTGTCAGGAGAGAAACTTTGGTATGCCGCTGCCGGAGGGCTACAGGAAGGCGCTGCGCCTGATGAAACAGGCGGAGAAGTTCAACCGCCCGATTATCAGCTTTGTCAATACATCCGGTGCATTCTGCGGGCTGGAGGCGGAGGAGCGCGGACAGGGTGAGGCGATTGCCAGAAACCTGCTCGAGATGTCAGGGCTCAAAGTTCCAGTGCTGTGCATTCTCATCGGGGAGGGCGGCAGCGGCGGCGCGCTTGCGACGGCTGTCGGCAATGAAGTGTGGATGATGGAGAATGCGACCTACTCCATTCTCTCACCGGAGGGATTTGCTTCGATCTTGTGGAAGGATTCCAACCGCGCACAGGAGGCGAGCGAGGTTATGAACATCACGGCGCAGGATTTGAAACGCCTTGGCGTGATCGAGCGCATTGTCCCGGAGTTTGGTGGGGCAGACAACAAGACAGCGTCGGCGATCGGCAGCTATATGAAGGAATATATCAAGGAGTTTTTACAAAAATACGACGGCAAGTCAGGAGAACAGATTGCGGCGGAACGTTACGAGCGGTTCAGGGGATTTTGAGAAATATATAAAGAAGGTTAAGAAGAATGAGTGAATTGAGGATAGGAGATCTTTGTCCGCGCGTTCCCGTAATACAGGGCGGAATGGGGGTTGGGGTCAGCTTGTCAGGGCTTGCCGGCGCAGTGGCGGCGGCCGGCGGTGTGGGCGTGATATCAACGGCGCAGATTGGCTACCGCGACCCTGACTTTGCCCGCAATCCGATCGAGAGTAATCTCAAAGCAGTCGGTGTGGAGATCAAAAAGGCGCGGGAACTGGCAGTGGGCGGTATTATCGGTGTCAATATCATGGTGGCGACGAGACGGTACGAGGACTATGTGCGCGCGGCAGCGGCAGCCGGTGTAGATCTGATTATCTCAGGTGCAGGGCTGCCCATGACGCTGCCTGAGCTTGCCGGCAGCGCAAAGATTGCGCCCATCGTTTCCAGCAGAAAAGCGCTCGGCGTCATTGCAAAGCACTGGAAAAAGAAGTATGACCGCAAGCCCGACTTGGTCGTTGTAGAGGGACCGCTGGCAGGCGGGCATCTGGGCTTTTCCAAAGAAGATATTGATGCGTATACCGTGACCAAAGAAAAGAATTATGACGCGGAAATACGGGAAATCATTGCGCTTGCAGATGAGCTTGAAGTGCCTGTCGTCGTGGCAGGCGGCGTGTATGAGCAAAAAGATCTCGCGCACTATCTTGCGATGGGCGCAAAGGGTGTACAGATTGCCACACGCTTTGTCACGACCAGAGAGTGCGACGCGTCAAATGCGTACAAGCAGGCGTATCTCGATGCGAAGAAGGAGGATATCGTGATCGTCAAAAGCCCGGTAGGAATGCCGGGGCGCGCGATACACAATGCCTTTCTGGACAAGGTGCAGGCGGGAGAGCGGTTTATGCGCGGATGCAGGCAGTGCATCATCACCTGCAAGCCTGACACAGCGCCATACTGCATTACCGAGGCACTGATCAATGCCGTCGAGGGGAATCTGGACGAAGGTCTTATTTTCTGTGGAAGTAATGCCTACCGGGCAGATCACATCGAGACCGTAGCGGATATAATGGAGGAATTTTCAACATGACAATAAGGATAACCGGCACAGGCAGCGCACTGCCGGAGAAAATAGTGACAAATTTCGACTTGCAGGAGCTTGTGGAAACCTCCGACGAGTGGATTCAGAAGCGGACAGGTATTGCGCAGCGCAGAGTGTCCACCGGGGAGACGGTGTCTACACTGGCTGCCAAGGCGTGCAAAAGGGCGCTTGAGATGGCAGGAAAAACAGCCGCAGAGGTGGACTTGATACTGGTTGCGACCTGCTCGCCGGAGCTGCTGCTGCCATGCTGTGCCTGTCAGGTGCAGGATTTGATCGGCGCGGCAGACGCGGTGGCGTTTGACCTGAATGCGGCTTGTTCGGGCTTTTTGTTTGCACTGAACACAGCGAATGCCTATCTGCAGACTGGAATCTACAAAAATGCCTTGATTGTGGGCAGTGAGGTGCTCTCAAAGCTTGTGGACTGGAAGGACAGGGGAACCTGTATCTTGTTTGGCGACGGCGCAGGGGCGGCATTTGTGGAGGCGTCTGAGGAGACGTGTACGTATGAAAATGGGCGCAGGGCTGGCATGGAGTGTATGATACAGGGCTCTGACGGCGCAAAAGGAATGGTGCTTTCGTGTGCAGAGCGGGCGCTGAACAGTGCCTTTTATGCGGAGGACGAGACGATAAGCCCGCATATTCAGATGGATGGGCAGGCGGTTTACAAATTTGCTACCAAGCAGGTTCCGGCATGTATCCAGCAGGCGCTTGACAAGGCGGAAAGGACGGTGGAGGATGTGGACTGGTTTATCTTACATCAGGCAAACGTCCGCATTATCGAGTCTGTGGCAAAGCACCTCAAAGCAGAGATGGCAAAGTTTCCGATGAATATCCACAAAATCGGCAACATGTCCTCGGCAACAATTCCTGTATTGCTCGACGAGTGTAACCGCAATGGCATGATCAAAAGAGGAGACAGAATCGTGCTGTCTGGATTTGGCGCGGGCTTGACTTACGGTGCAAGCGTGCTGGTATGGTAAGTGATATCAGACGGCTGGTTTCTCTGCGCAGCTTTTTTCAGGCAGGTGATATGGAGGTGAGTACCATCGAAAAGAAGACGAGCAGGGTGTTGAATGAGATGCTGGTCAAGCTCTTTAACAATATAATGGACGCGGAGGAGAAGGCGATCATCACTGAGGAATACAAGGACATCACAAACAATGATATGCATATCATCGAGGCGATCGGCATCGAGGAGCCTCGCCGGATGTCAGATATTGCGAAACGTCTGAATGTCACGATGGGCACACTGACCACCAACATGAACAGCCTTGAGGATAAGGGATATATCATACGTGAGCGCAGCAAGACAGACAAGCGCGTCGTTTTGGTCGTGCTCACCCCAAAGGGTAAAAAAGCATTCTACCACCACAGAGGCTTTCACAGAAATATGATCAAGGCGATTTTGAAGGGTCTGGACGAGGACGAGATGAAAGTGATGATCAAGTGTCTATTGAATTTGAATGAATTTTTTGAGAAATATGAGGACAGGCAGTTCCGATAACAGGGCTGTCTGTATTTTTTTCTTGAAAGACTTGGAAAATTTGGTATAATGAGGATATAACTTTTTAACAATTATTTAATAAAAATTTTATGGAGGATTTATTGTGGCGGCATTTACAGTAGCAGAACTGGAGAATATGGTGATCGTAAACATGGGGGATTACAAGACTGCCAAGGGAGAAAAGAAACTGATGACAAAGGACCTGGGCTCGTGCGTCGGCGTGGCGCTTAGAGACCCGCACACTGGTGTGGGGGGCTTGCTGCATGTGATGCTTCCAAATCACACGATGACGAGCAGGACAGATTTTGTTGCGGCAAAGTACGCGGACAGCGGACTTGATGAGATGATTGACACACTGGTGCTTGAGGGGGCACACCGGAAGCGTCTGGTGGCAAAGATTGCGGGCGCTGCCCATATGATTAAGTGTGACCTGATACCGGAGAGCAGGGACATCTCCTCGCGAAATCTAAACGCAGTGGTGGAGAAGCTTGCCGAACTCAAAATTCCGCTGCTTGCATCGGATGTGGGGGAGGATTTCCCGCGGACTGTCGTGTTTGAGCCGGGCAGCGGCGCTTTTCGGATTCTCACGCCGGGCAAGGAGGAGAAGATGATATAAGATATGAAAAAAGTGTTTCTGTGACAGAAACACTTTTTTATGTACTATTGATTCAAAAGTGACAGCGCAAGCTTTCTCTTGTGATGGCGGTATATGCTCGCAAAATGATTATAAAACCAAAAACCTTCTACTAAGACGTGGTTGAAAACACCAAGTTTTCCTTTCACTGTACCGTGGTAATACTCTCCGCCGTAATTGACGCTATGCCCTTCCTTAATATAGGAGATCAGCGCCGATTCGCAGGTAATATTGTCTTTCACCTCTGTGTAGGCAGTGCCCACGCAGTCCGGGTGGTGGGAGTCGCTGCCGCCGAACATCGGCAGTCCGTACTGCATTGCGAGCCTGCGCGCGTCCGTGTTGGACTCTGGGGACTCACAGGCATTGAACGCCTCCACGAAATCAAAATGTTTCATGAGTTCAGCAGGGTTTTTCTTGTAGGCGCGCGTGCGCGTGATGCTCAAATGGCGCTCTCCGCAGGGATGTGCAGGTCCGAGAATCCCGCCGTGTCTGTGCACCACCTCCTGCAAAACTCTCACAGGCAGACCGCGGCACTCCATCAGCAATAATTTTACATGCTCAGGCAGAATCACAAGGATATGACCTGCATCAATGGTATCATACTCGATTCCCTTTAGAACGACAAAGCCGTCAAGCTTTCCTTTTAAATGATCGCGGTATCTGCGAAACCCGTTGTATGAATCGTGATCTGTTACAAGCATTCCTTGAAAACCCTTGGATTTGAGAATCTGAACATATTCCGCTATGGGAATCTTTCCATCCATCGAGCCTTCCTTCGTGTGGCAATGCATATCAAATTTCATAACAGATGAACCCTCCAATATATTTATAAAATTAAAATTAATTTCCTTCCTTCCTTAGTGTACTAAAAATGGGGAAAATAATCAAATATCAAATCATGGAAAATCTATAAAAATTTTTACGAAAATTCACGCTTCATATTGGTGATTAATTTGGGCTAAAATTACGTAAATAAAGTAATTTCGGGAAAAATGCACATCAGAACACACTTTTTGGACACATTTACATTCAAATTTTATATAATATGAAAAAAAATCATGCACACAGTTACAGTTTTGACCGTAAATCAGGGTACGCAGGCTCTGGAAGTATTCACATATTAAGATTTTATGAAGATTACTTAAAGATTTGTATTTATAAGTTGACTTTGCACAGGGTATATTCTATAATGATGAACATTAGAAATAGGTAGATGTATGTAAGGCATTTTATGAAAAATAAAATGCTCTGGGGAGGAGAATTTGTGAAAAAGAAAATAACAGGACTTTTCGTGCAGTACAAGGCACTGGTCATCATGGCGGTGTATGCCGTCGTTTATCTCGCGGCATTTTTTTATCTCGAGCGGCGCACTGTGGCAGTACATGAGATTAATTTTGCAGTCGATGCCTACATTCCGTTTTGTGAAGTGTTTATCGTGCCCTATCTGCTCTGGTTTCCCTATGTAGCGCTCACCGTAGTGCTGTTGTGTATCAGGGACAAGGAGGAGAGTGAGCGGCTGGTAGCATTTTTGATGGCGGGCATGACAATCTTTATCGTGGTGTCGGCAGTATTCCCAAATGGTCATAATTTACGGCCAAAGGCGTTTGATCACGACAGTATCTTTATAGATCTGATCAAAAATCTGTATGCGACCGATACGCCCACCAACATTTTGCCAAGTATCCATGTATATAATTCAGTGGCAGTTATGATCGCGGTGTGGCGGAGTAAATGCTTCGCTGGCCGCAAGGTGATCAAGGCTGCGATGCTTGCCCTCGGCGTGAGCATTATATTCTCGACTGTGCTCATCAAACAGCACTCTATGCTCGATGTGCTGCTGGCGTTATTGTTATCGGCGGTGATGTATTCCATCTGCTACAAGAGAACGGCAGTTCGCGAGAAGCGCATCTCTGAGATTCGGGCAAAATAAAAAATAACTCCATTGAAATTCGAAAATCCGAAGTTTCAATGGAGTTGTTTTTAATGTAAAACCTTTACCGACGTATTTTGTATGACGAACCGTGAAATGTTGTCATAGCTTTGCTCAGGCATAATGTAGACCTTTCGGCCACTGCGTAGCGTGAGCGCGACGGCATCGGTGCCTTCGTTTATCTCACTGCATAGGTTATCAAAGTTGTTTTTTAAAGTTTCGAAATCCATTTCTTTTAAATCTTTCATACGGGAATCCTCCTAATTCCTATCTTTACGAACTGTTTTCAACATAAATCTCCGAATTATATTGAAACAGCGCCTTTAGTGCTGATACAGTGAATGCATGCTACATTACTGAATACTATCACTATACATGCTTTTTTGCAAAAATTCAAGTAAAAATCAGAAAATTTAACCCCGATATGGAAAATTTGTCAGGTAGCACAAAGAATTATCTGAAAATTTTGTGAAAATTAGCACAATTTATGATGAAGTTTCAGACTGTGTTGCCGGATCAAATCCTTCAAAGATAAACAAATCAAAGCTCTGCGACACATTGTCAAGCTCCTCCTGTGAGCGGACCGTCCACGCCACGCTCAGGCTCCTGTAGAGCTTGCGGCAGATGGTTCTGGAAAGCTCGTTGCGGTGCTTGCAGTTGTAGGCGATAAAGTCCGGTGAAGCGTAGCAGTTTCCAATGAGGTGCGACAGCAGAAAGTAGGGAATATTGAGCTTCTGGCGGGTGAAGTCCTCCGAGAGCTGCCCCCTGACAATGTTTGGGCGGTGTGTCTTATACCAGCGCACGGCAAGCGGATGAAAGGATTCGATACAGTACAGCCCTTTGTAATCTGCCAGAAGCGCGTCGCAGATGCGGCACAGCTTGTCTGCATTTTTTTCGACTTTGTATTCTATGATCAGAGGAACTCTGCCGTCCACCATTTTCAGAATGTCCGCGAAGGCGGGTATGCGCTCCTGCGTTCCGAGCAGGCGAAACTGCTGTAATTCTTCGTATGTATAATCTCTTAGATTTCCCTTGACACCGCACATGCGGCTGAGGGTATCGTCGTGAAAAACGACAGGAATGTCATCTTTGGTGAGATGTACGTCGAACTCGATGCCATAACCGAGGTCGGCAGCGCGCCGGATAGCCGCGTATGAATTTTCCGGCAGCTTCTCCGAAGCGTTATCAATATTTTCTAAATTTTTTAATTTTTGAATGGCAGGGCTCATATTGTGGAGTCCGCGGTGGGCGTACATATGGCCGAAGAATGGCTTGTAATCAGGCCGCCCGTGCAGCCGCGGCTTGATGGAGATTAAGTACAGAATGGTCAGGGTAATCAGTGACACAATACTTTTCAAAAGAATAAACAAAAATCCTATCATAACAACAACCTCTTTTCTTCCTATTTAATACTACGCGTTTTTTCTGAAATTGTAAACACAAAAAATAACAAAAATTTAAGAATCAGGGAATAATAAGTTTTCAGAGAATTGTTGTGTTTTATTTTATTTTGTTATAATATAAATATATTAAGCTGTATTTTATAAGGCTCATGAATGGAGGAAAAGTGAAAAGGCATGAAGAAAAGAGCATTGGCGCTGTTTATGGCAGTGATTTTGACCCTACAGATGACGGGGTGCAATACAGGAACGAAAGAGCAGGACACTACAGCGGAAAACAAGACGCAGAGCAGTATCAAGGATTTGTTCAACAGCGGGAGGAACGACAGAGAGGATGAGAAGGATTCAGCAGACGATGAGCGTGAGAGTGCAGAGGACGACAAGGATACTGAGAGCAGAGAGCGTGAGGCAGACGGCGAAGATGAGGACAAGGAGGTACGATATCAGGACGACTACTATGAGTTTGTAAACCAGAACCTTTTATCTAAAATTGAGCTTGCACCGACAGATGCGCACTGGGACTGGTTCGGTGAGTTAAATGCCGTCGTGAGCGGCGAGATGGAGGAGATTATTGACGAGCTGGCGTCAGACGGCAAAACGTATGAGAAAGGCAGCTCGGAGCAGAAGATCAAGGACATGTACGAGTGCGTGACCAATATAGAAAACCGCAATGAGACGGGGCTTGGCCCGTTGAAGCCGCATATGGACAGCATTCGCAACGCCGGCACGATCGGGGAGTATGTGGACGCGCTGGCACATCTGAGCGGTGAGTTTGGCTTCAGCAGTATCGTCGGCGGCTACAGTATCATGCAGGATAAGGCGGATTCGAGCGAGTACGCAGTGTATATGATGTATGCTGACACCCTGATCGGAAAGGAGTATATCGAGGGGGAAAACACACAGGAATACGTGGATATGTATCTTGAGTATATCAATGATATGCTGATGGAGTTTGGCATGACGGCAAACGAGGCAGCCCAGAGCACCGATTCGATCGAGGCGCTGCTGCGCGATATCTGCGCGTCCACGCTGACGACAGAACAGATGTATGACCCGGCAGTCACTTATAATGTGTACACCCAGCAGGATTTGCAAAAACTTTATACCAATGTGGACATACCCAGGATGTTAAAGACACTCAAGATAGACGGGCAGGATAAATACATTGTGATGGATGTGGAGCAGGCAAAAAAGATTAATTCCCTGCTGGTGGAGGAAAATCTGCAGGCGCTAAAGGATTACTCCACGTTTGTCATGCTCAATGACACTGCAAAATACGCAGATGCAGCGTACGCAAAGCTCAGCGACGATATGAAGAATGCGCTCTATGGCATCACAGAGAGCTGGGGAGATGAAAAGACATGGAAGAATCTGACACAGGATATGCTCCCGTGGGATTTTGGCATGATTTACGTCAAGGAGCACTTTTCAGCAGAGGACAAAGAGGCTGTGGAGAAGATGATCGGGCAGATTTTGAAGGAATATGAGGCGATTATCAGCCGGCAGGAGTGGATGAGCGACGCGACCAAACAGAAGGCAATCCGCAAGCTGGAGACCATGCAGGTCAAAATCGGGTATCCCGACCAGTGGCCCGCAGCGCGCGATATGATGCAGGTGACGCCCATCTCAGAGGGCGGAAGTCTGCTGTCAAACCTGCTCGTGAGTATGCAGGTTGCCATCGACGACAGCCTGAACAAGTTGGGCACCAAGGTGGACCGCTCGGAGTGGGATGTGACGCCGCAGACAATCAATGCGATGTATGATCCCTTGAACAATGAGATTATCTTCCCGGCAGCAATCTTGCAGGCGCCGTTTTATGACAGTGACAACAGTGACGGCGCCAACTTGGGCGGAATCGGTTTTGTCATTGCCCACGAGGTCAGCCATGCGTTTGACTCGAGTGGCGCCCTCTATGATGAGTACGGCAACTACAATGTTTGGTGGACGGACGAGGAGATGGCAGAGTACAAGAAAATGTCCCAGTCGATCATTGATTATTACAGCAACTATGAGATGATGGGTACCAAGGTCAACGGAGATCTGACGCTGATGGAAAACATTGCGGACCTCGGCGCGATGACCTGCATCACGTCCATCATAGGCGATGACGCCAAAGCACTCGATGAGGCATTTGGACAGATGACATACAACTGGGCGAGTGAGGACACGGCGAGTTTTATGATGTATTTGTTAAATACTGACACCCACTCACCCAATAAGGTGCGCGTCAATGCGGTCCTAAGCTCATGCGATGCGTTTTACAAGATTTATGACATCAAAGAAACAGACAAAATGTACGTGGCGCCGGAGGACAGAGTCGGAATCTGGAAATAAATATTGATAACTGGAAAATAGGGAAAAGGGTATGAAAAAAACGAAGGAATTAGGAATCAAAGTAACAGGTGCGCTGGTGGCTGCTCTCCTTGCAGTTTCCTCCGCGCAGCTTGCTGGTGCAAACCGCCAGCTTTTAAAGACCTATGCGGTGGAGTTTACAGTGAAGGAGAGCAAGGCAGTACTCTACAGCAACGATAAGACCACTGTATACAAACAGCCCGATATCAATTCGGGTGTTGTGACAGTCATCGCAAAAGATTTGCCAGTCAGTGTGACAGGAATTACGTCAAACGGCTGGTTTCAGGTATCACTGAACGGAACGTATTATGTGCCGGGTGACGGGCTGGTCTCCAAGAATGCAGGCACAGCCAATTCGGTTGTGACAGGTTCAGATATCACGAAGCTGACCAAGGGGACGTTTTCATTTTACAAGAATCCTGAATTAAGTGAGTTTGATGCAGATGACGTGGAGGATATGGACGAAAACACCTATATCAAGTATCTTGACTCATTCCTGATGGGCTATGCGATGCTGGATTCCTGCATTTTGCAGGACAGCGGCAAGCTGCTCAAGGAGGTGTATGAGAATGAATCCAAACTGGACAAGAATGTTGCGAATATGACCATGCAGGCATATCTCATTAATTATAGAAATAATTATCTCAGCAACAGTCTTGCAGGACCTTTTCGCAATGACAGAGACTTGAAACTGGCGCTAAACCGGGCGATACGCTACAATATAGAAAAGTTTGGCACCGTGTACAGAAATTCAAATACCGGGAATGATGAGTCCAAGGTCAAAAAAGCGATGGAGAAGGTGGTAAATGAGATGAAGGCGGAGCAGGGAGTTTCTTTCACCTGCCGTATGGAGTACGGTACGTACAAGACAAACGACGGCAGTGAGGGAAAAGGCTGGATTATAGAATTTACCAAAAAGGATTAACTATGAACAGAGATGAACATGCTGTGATAGCAGACAGTGAAGGATATTTTTATTGCAGGGCAGTAGACGCCAGGTTAAATTATAGAAAGGAACAGCAGGTGTGCGGACGCGGATGTCCCTGTTATACAGAAGGGACACTGCGCGTTCCAGGACAGTTTGTGTGCTGTTATCAGGAAAAGGGATTGGAGGAAAAACCAGCCCTTTTTCCGTCTGTGGCGGGGATGGACGAGCGCTTGTACGAGGCATATACATACGCTGCCAGTGCACATGCAGGGCAGAATAGAAAAAAGACGGACATTCCATACTTTGCCCATATTATTACGACCATGAATTATGCGACAGAGCTCACGGAGGATACGCAGGTGCTACAGGCGGCAATTCTCCATGATACGGTGGAGGATACATGGGTGACTTTTGAGGATTTGCAGCGCAGGTTTGGTGACAGGGTTGCGCGGCTTGTGGAGAGTGAAACTGAGAATAAACGACCCAATATCCCGGCTTCCCAGACGTGGGAAATACGAAAGCGGGAGACGGTGGAGCATCTGAAAAAGGCATCTATGGATACCAAGGTGATCGTGCTGGCGGATAAGACGGCGAACTTGGAGTCTATAGTGAAGGAGCAGCGCCATATAAAAAGCGATATCTGGGCAAAATTTAACCAGACCGACCGGGCGAAGCAGGAGTGGTATTTCAGGGCAGTCCGGGAACAACTGGCGGAATTTCATGACACGAGTGTCATAAAAGCCTATGATGCCTATCTGGAAATCTTATTTTGAAAGGAGCAGCAGCGATGGCAGAGACAATTGTCACCTTGAAAAAAGGAGAGGGAAGAAGCCTGAAAGCGGGCGGACTTTGGATTTATGACAATGAAATTGATAGTGTACTGGGTTCTTTTCAGAACGGAGATATTGTGGTGGTGCATGATTTTGACGGGTATGGAATGGGGCGCGGTTTTATCAATTTAAATTCCAAGATACGGATTCGTATGCTGACGCGCGAACAGAACCAGCAGATCGACCGGGATTTCTTGAAAAGGCGAGTGCGTGAGGCGTGGGAATACCGCCAAAAGACGGTAGACACATCGAGCTGTCGTGTCATTTTTGGCGAGGCGGACTTTCTGCCGGGCATTGTGATTGACAAATTTTCCGATGTGCTGGTGGTGGAGTCGCTCGCGCTTGGCATCGACCGGCTGAAATTAGAGATTGTCACGTGCCTAAAGGAAGTGCTTGCGCAGGAGGGCATTGTTATACGGGGCGTCTATGAGCGCAGCGATGCAAAAGTGAGGCTTCAGGAGGGCATGGCGTGTTTTAAGGGGTTTATCGGCGAGCCATTTGACACCAGTGTGGAAATCATGGAAAATGGTGTCCGCTATCTGGTTGATGTGAAGGATGGACAAAAGACAGGATTTTTTCTCGACCAGAAATATAACAGGCTGGCAATCCAGAAGCTGTGCAAGGGGGCAGAGGTGCTGGACTGCTTTACCCACACGGGTTCTTTTGCGCTGAATGCGGGCATCGCGGGGGCAAAGAGCGTGCTGGGCGTGGATGCGTCTGAGCTTGCCGTGGCGCAGGCGTCAAAGAATGCGGCGCTGAACGGTTTGCAAGATGTCGTCAAATTTCAGTGTGCAGATGTATTTGATCTGCTGCCCGGCCTTGAGGCGGCGGGGGCACAGTATGATGTCGTGATATTAGACCCGCCGGCGTTCACAAAATCAAGAAATTCTGTCAAAAATGCGGTGAAGGGGTATCGCGAGATTAATATGCGGGGAATGAAGCTGGTGCGGGACGGCGGATTTCTTGCGACTTGCTCGTGTTCGCATTTTATGGATTATGAACTGTTCACACAGACCATTGCGCAGGCGGCAAAGAGCGTCCACTGCCGTTTGAGGCAGGTTGAGTACAGGACACAGTCTGCTGATCACCCGATTTTGTGGAGTGCGGAGGAGTCGTATTATCTCAAATTTTATATTTTCCAAGTGCGCAGAGAGCGGTAAGGAATTGTAGGAAAATAAGTGATGCAGATTGCGCAGGATATTTCTTTGAGGATGTATGTCAAAAAACGTAGGCGTAGCGGGCTACGGCGAGGCTTTTTGGCATGCATAATCAGAGAAATAGCCAAGTCAAGATGCGTCAGTTATTTTTCTACAGTTCCTAATATCATCAGGAGGAATTGTCATGGAAAAAATGAGCCAGACGCAGCAGTGTCCCTATGTGGCAAGGTGCGGCGCCTGCCATATAGGCGAAAAGAGTTATGAGGAGGACCTTGCACAGAAGAAGGAATATGTTATTAGGCATATTGGAAAGTATTGCAGCCAGATTCATGATGTGGCGGGAATGTATTATCCATATCATTACCGAAATAAAGTGCACGCAGTCTTTGGCAAGATCAAGGAGGAGGTAGTGGCGGGCACCTATGCGGAGGGGACGCACACGCTCGTACCCGTCAGCGGCTGCCTGATCGAAGATGCGCAGGCATCAGCAATCATACAGACCGCGGCGCAGCTTATCCAGTCCTTTAAACTGTGGGTGTACAATGAGGATACCAGACGGGGGCTGATGCGCCACATTCTTGTGCGAAAAGGGGCATCGACAAAGCAGATCATGGTAGTGCTTGTCACGGCCGCCGCGGAGTTTCCGCATAAAAATCATTTTGTGGCGGAGCTTCGCAGGCGACACCCTGAGATTACGACGATCGTGCAGAATATCAATGACAAACAGACCACAATGGTGCTTGGCGACAGGGAAAAGACGCTGTATGGGCCGGGCTTTATCGAGGATGTGCTGATGGGACTGCGGTTTCGCATATCGCCCTCGTCGTTTTATCAGGTCAATTCGGCACAGACACAGGTGCTGTACAAAAAGGCGGTACAGGCGGCAGCGCTGACTGGGCGCGAGCATGTGATTGATGCCTATTGCGGCATTGGCACCATAGGCATGTGCATGAGCGCAAAGGCAATGCATGTGACTGGAATAGAACTCAATGCACAGGCAGTAAAAGATGCAAAGGCAAACGCCAAGAGAAACAATATTAAAAATATGCATTTTGTGGCGGCAGATGCCACTGAATATATGACACGTATGTCACAAAAGGGCGAGCGCGCAGACGTGATTGTCATGGACCCGCCGCGCAGCGGGAGTACAGAGGCGTTTGTCAGGGCGGCTGCCTCCTTAAAGCCGTCACGGATTGTCTATGTGTCATGCGAGCCGGAGACACTGGGCAGGGACTTGGCTTGGTTCCGCAGGGAAGGGTATCATGCAAAAGAGGCGTCGCCGGTTGATATGTTTGGGTTTACGGAGTGCGTGGAGTGCATCTGCCTTATCGAGCGGTGAATTTTTACAGATAAAACGGGAATACTATTCCTGAAATCTTATTGTGAAAGGAACGAAGCCATGAAGTATATATGTGATGTATGTGACTGGGTGTACGATGAGGAGAAAGGGTATCCAGAGGGCGGAATTGCACCGGGGACAAAATGGGAAGATGTGCCAGAGGATTTCCTTTGTCCGCTGTGCTTTGTAGGCAAAGAACAATTTTCTTCAATGTAATTTTGACCAGAAACTAGGAGGGCATCAAAGAAGTATGTCCTCCTAGTTTTTTATGCACACGGACGCGGAGAGGAAATAAGCAGCAAAAGCTGCCCGCGTCCGGCGCGGGAGTAGGGGAGAAGGTCATTCCCCTACTCGATTGCACACGGACGATGCCGCTAAAGCGGCGCGCAGTTTTCCGCCTCATACAATTGCCCGTATGCCTCGAGGCGGGCGGAGACAAAGCGCTGTCTGAGCTTTTCCACGATAGCTTTGTCCCGCAGGCGGGCTGTCAGAAGCGGTGAGAAGCGCTTGCCCTCGAGCAAGAGTGCAGCCCGTATGGCTTCGTCGAAGTTTCTTTTGGTATGGCCATAGAGCCATGCGCGGCTGATGGAGTTATCGAGCCAGTCAATCAGTCCGATCACATCGACCATCTGGCGGCAGGGACATGTTAAGCGTTTGTACGTTTCAGGATACCCGTGCGAGCCGTCATACCAACTGTGATGCCCAAGCGCTGCCGCGGCGTAGGCGCGCGTCGATGCGCAGGTGGCAAGCCGCTTGTTTCCGACAATCGTGTGCAGTTGTGTAATTTCGTACTCCTCGTCAAACCACTGTCTTGCAGTGCGGGTGAACAGGCTGATAAAGTTAATGATGCCGACATCATGAAACACGCCGCAGTTCATGGCAAAGTCAAGAACCGCCTGACGCTTTGCCGCTGGATTCTGGATCTGCTGGAGCTGTTCAATATCATCAAAAAAATCAGGCTCCTCAGAGAGAATCGTGTCACACAGGACAGCAGCAACCTTGCCGACCACCTGTGAATGAACGTAAATATCCGGTGCAAAGTGTATCAGCATGGTTTTCTGAAAGTCTCCATAGGAGATACTGTCTGCGGTCTCGACGAAGGTGGTCGAGAGCTGCCTGACATAGAAAAAGATTTGGTCGTTTGTCTCGCCTTTTGGGAAAGCCTCCACATAGGAAATCGCTTTTCTGTATAAATTTTCCAGATATTTTTCCCGTCCAGACAGTTGTTCGGGATATTGGCGCAGGTACTGGCAGTAGAAGGCAGGAAGAGAGATGACGGCGTACATATTTTCGAGTGAAAAGCTTGTGGTGTCCGCAAGGTCCATCAATTCTTCCATTTTGCCAAGCAGTGTTTCAAGTGTGAACATTCCGCAATAGTACTCGATGGCAGAACGGGAGAAGGCAGAGCGGATCGGAATCTCCTGTTTGTCCGCCGCCTCCTCAATCCGCCGCTGGTGGACAATATGGACAGATTCCATGATGGACGCGACATCCTGTGCAGTCATGTCATGCTCACGGCAGTAGGAGGTGTTGGAAACCATCTGCTGATGTGTCATGTAGATGTATCTGTCCCAGGGAAGATTTGGGGCATTTTCGTGGTAGCCTTCATCTTTTAAAATTTGCAGCGTCTGCCTTGTCAGACGGATTTTGGCGCTGGCGGATTTAAACTGCCCGAGCGCGGTGTTGGCGCGTGAGCGCAGTATGTAGCCCTTGGTGTCTGTGTCGTCGAGCTCTTCAAAAAATTTGAGATAGGCAGCGGCTTCTGTGAAGCATAACCGCATCTGCGACATATAGTGATCAATGTCTGCCAAATCAATTCCGACCATTTTAGTAGACATATGATGCCGCCCGATTCCCAGCCAGTACAGGCAGCGGATAATTGCGTTGCGGTCTTTGTTGTGGCGCGCATGGATTAACAGTGCCTGATAGATTTGACAGAACAGACCCGCATCTAACTCATCTTTTCCATTTAAAAGTGCACCTGCAAATTCCTCCAGCTCAGCCAGCTCTGTGGGAGGTGCTTCAAAGAGCCTGTCAAACAGTGGAAACAGCCCGTCGCGCAGCAGCTCGATATTGCGGTTGATTTTTTTCTCTAACAGGCTTCGGTCATGCAGCAGTTTTTCCTGATACTCCGCTAAGGAATGGTTTGATGTCTGCCTTCGGGAAGCCAG
>Ga0137306_100438_pt1 | contig 59945 bp, 57 predicted proteins | sample Inofroosms_March_FD_97187 | JGI IMG/M metagenome (GOLD analysis project Ga0137306, IMG submission 97187) | Mouse cecal microbial communities from Vienna, Austria - N-Acetylneuraminic and N-Acetylglucosamine D2O microcosms_March | ecosystem: Host-associated > Mammals > Digestive system > Large...
CCACTCTCCAGACGATCCTCCTGCTGCTCATAATCCATGTCCCTCATAAGCCTGTATATCTGTGGGAGATTCTTCTCCTCCACAAGAAACTCAATCTGGTCGGGATACGACATTCCTGGCCTGGGATATAACTCACCGGCATCTACATCTGATAACAGCAACGCATGGATCCTGTAACGTTCCAGCTGCCACATGATAACCTCCTTTGCATTACCATATGAGGTATGCAGTAGAAGTTCCCTCTTATACTTCTGGTAAAACTGATCTGTACACTCCTCCGAGATCTCCTTCTCAAGACCCAGTATTGCGTGGTAGACAATACTGATAATATTCTGGAAGTCAGAGACCTTCAAAATGGCCTCCCAGTTGATATGTCTTCTCGGTACCTGAAGCGGTTCCTGATTAATGATAGCCTTCAGCAATATTAACATATACCTTATCTCATAATTAATAGTAGTCCCTCCTTCCAGCTATCTGAAAATCATACCTATAATGTTATATCGGATATATTTTAAAAAAAATAACAATTTTCTACCTTTTTCTTCTCAATTCTCGTAAAACTTTTCTTTCCCGCGCCCGGTCAATCGCTTTTTGGTTATAAATGGAATTCTTTTCATCTGTTGCAATCTTGCCTGACGCCAGGGTAATGCACCTTCGTTTCATAATCGTAACCAACTCCCGGGCATGGCTCGCCACAAGAATTGTCATGCCGCGGTAGTTAAGCTCCGCAAGAAGCTGCATCAGATCCCAGGCAGAATCCGCGTCAAGATTTGCCGTCGGCTCATCAGCAAGAAGAATCTCCGGCTCCACTGCCAGCGCTCTTGCCACAAGCGCTCTTGCCTGCTCCCCTCCCGACAGCTCATCGGGAAACGCCCGGTATTTTCCCGCAAGTCCCACAAGTCCCAGAAGCTTCATAATCATAGTATGCATCCGGCCATTCGTATTGCCCGTCGCCAAAATCGCCAGATAAATATTGTCATACACGGAGCGGTCCCTCAAAAGTCCCACCTCCGGCGATATAATGCCAAGCCGGCGCCGGTGCGCGGGAATCCTATTCCTCTTCATGGTGTCAACCCTGCGGCCTTCCACTGTGATCTTTCCGGATGTCACCTCCTCCTGCTTCCTGATCAGATTCAGAAGTGTACTCTTCCCTGCCCCGCTTTTTCCTATAATAAATACAAACTCCCCTTTTTCAATCTCGAACGAAATATCCTGAAGCACTGCTTCTTTCTGAAACTTTTTTGTCACGTGTTCAAAGATTATCTGCGCCATATCTTCCTTCCGTTATTTTCCCCTTCTAATTTTCATGGTTATATTGTATACTATACTGTGTTAGAATAAACCAGTCAATACAGATTCAAAAAACAAGGTGGAAAAATGCAAAAGAAAATTTTGACAGGCGCGCTTCTTGTCGTTCTTCTGTGGTGTGCTCCGGCATTCCGGATAGACCTTACTTCTGATGCCCGTGCCACCTCCGAACATGAGATGCCCGCCCGCCCCGGGCTGCCGCCCCCGGCCCCGGATCCCGCAGAACCAGAGATACTCTCACAAGGAAAGTACACCCACTCTGTCACAAGCAGCGCCGGACTACTTACATATTATAATCAGAATGATAAACGCTGGGCTGATGATTTCTATGGCGGCGAGGATAAAATTTCCGTCTATGGCTGCGGTCCGACCGTTCTCGCCATGCTGGTTACCAGCTTCACGGATCATACCTGCCTTCCCTCTGATATGGCAAAGTGGGCCGCTGACCATGGTTACTGGTCCCCTGGCTCCGGCACAAAGCATGAATTTATAATAGAAGGTGCCAAAGCGTTCGGCTTTCAGGCAAAAGCCTTTAAGAAATATACGAAGGAAGACATTCTGTCAGAGCTCTCCAATGGTCATATTCTGGTGGCTCTGATGGGACCCGGACATTTTACCAGGTCGGGACATTTCATTATTATCTCTGATTACTGGTCTGGCAGCAAGGTATCGGTCGTTGATCCCGCGAGCCTTGATAACACGCAGAAGCCATGGAAGGTGCAGACCATCATTGACGAACTTTCCTATGGGGTGAATGCCGGGGGGCCCCTTTGGAGTATTTCTCTTAAATAAAACGAAAAGTCCGCAGTCGAAATACTGCGGACTTTTCGTCTTTTTCTAATTTCTCTGATAAAAGGAATCTTTACCAGCAATTTTTACATTAATTGCTTTATCAATGCTGATTGTCCGGTTCAGAACCTGTGTAAGCTGGCCGCCGATCTCAATGATTTTTTTCGCCTCGTAGCTGTCTGGCTCCTGATCGCTTCTGCCCTCCAACCATCCCTTAATCTTCTCTCTCTCCTGCACCGGCACTGTCTGGAGCAGCATCTGAATCTCCTGCTTTACCTGGGCGGCCTGTTCCATCTCATCCTGACGCATCTTCACAATCAACTGTGCAGATTCCTGGTCATTTCTTGACAATGCATCGCCTAATTCCCTGGTCTGCCGCTCAATCTCTACAATACGGACGTAGTTGCGCTGTATCCGCCTGAGAAGCTCCGACAATAGCTCTTCCCTATTCTCCATATGGCCCCTCCGTTATACTACTGCAGTTTTACTGGCTTCCCGAAATGCATCGCGCAGCTCCATGACAAGGGGTTTCAGCTCCTGGATTACAGCGCTGTTTCTTCCGGCCTGCAGCCTGCTAAGTTCATAAAGGAAAAATTCATACATTCTCCGCAGTTCATGACTGATCTGATAATCTAGATTCAAGGTCTTATCCAGATAATGCACGATATCCTTCGATCTCTGAACTGCCCGTTCAAACAATTCATAATCCTCTTCGTCCAGCGCGAGCTGTGCCCGCGTCAGACGTTTGATCAGCTCATCATAGAGAAGCAGAAGCATCTCTCCGCGAGTCATCGTATTTACAGACTGCATCTTGTACTGTTCATATCCATTCTGATACATATTTTTCCCCTTTTTCCGGTTTAATATCCTCCGCCGATCTGGCTTAAGTAATTACTCTGGCTGTTCATCTGTGAAATCAGTGTCTCAAGACTTGTAAACTGCTTGATGTAACGGTCTCTCTCTGTTTCAAGCATTGTCTGCAGCTTTGCTATCTGCTTATTGCACTCCACGATCTGCTTATACATATAGTTTTCTGTAAGACTAAGCGGCGAGCTCTCGGTACCTGCCTTGCGGACCAGAATACCCTTGGTATCCCAGGAACCCATGGTATTCGCGTATTTGTCCATAGTGTCCCTCAGATTTGCTGCAAGTCCCTTAGATGAACCTGTACCATTCTGATTCTGAATCTCTGTGCCTGTAAACAACTCCCGCACTCTCTCCGGATCTGCTTCAAGTGCAGCGCGGAACTTGGACTCGTCAAAGGAAAGCTTACCGTTATCAGAGTATGTACTGGAAACACTGATTCCCATACTCTCCAGCTCCTGTGAAATTCCGCCGCTGATAATGAACCTGAGATCGCTGCTCAGCGTCCTAAGGTCACTGTCGCCGAAGAGCAGACCCTGCTTTGCCTTCTCCTCGTAAAGCTTAATCTCGTCTTCACTCAGCTCCTTCTTCTGCTCACTGGTAAGAGGCTCATAATCACGATCCGGCTTTGTCGATAATTCCTTGTTAACCTGCTCAATGATCTTATTATATTCCTCCACCATATTCTTAACAGCATCTACGATGGAATCTGCATCTACCTGGGCGTTGATCTCAATCTCTTCCTGAGACTTATCACGAACCTTTTCCATAACTGGATTACCCATATCATCTACTTTCAGCGACCCGTCGGCATTCTTTGCCTGCTCTTCTTTATATCCGAATTCACCCTTTACACTGATGGTTAGTCCGTCTATTGTAAATGCATTCGCGTCACGAACCAAATCAATCTCCTCTTCAGAGCCAGCATACTTGACAGTAACAATCGCATCCTGCCCCTGAGCCGTGCTTCCGGCTTCTACTCCAAAAATGTTCTCCAGAAAAGCATTGCCTTCATCACCGGCCACAGGCGTTCCATCTGCATTTAACTTTCCAAATGTAATAGCTCCACTGGCGCCGTTTTCATCGGAGGTAAAGGTAAATTTGTCCGTTGCTGCCTGATAACTTACGCTAACTCCTGTCTGCGCCTTGATCTTATCCATCAGAGACTGAACGGATTCCGCCTCTGCAATCTTGATCTCCGTTCCATTAATCGTGATTGACTTCGGAAGTGTGTTGCCAAGATTAGCAAATCCAGCCTCTGAAAGCTTTGCGTTCAGATTCAGGTGTGTAGACTCGCCGAACTTTAACTTCAAAGCTCCGTCCTCACCCAACAACCCTGTACTGCCGGAATTAATGGTAAGGGTAGACGTATTATCCATCTCTCCAGTTGCCGGGTTCTTTGTCTCAAAGGTAATATTCTTATCTGAATTCTTGCCCACTGAGATCCTTCCCTTCCCGAATGTTTTATCAAGCTCAGTCTGCAGAGAATTCCGAAGATTCTCTATAAGCTTTAATTCCCCGGCTTCTGTAGGCGCTTCATATGAATTCCCGTTTTTATCTGTTTTCGTCTCGGTGTCCACACCATCCATAAGCTCCTCAAGACTTGCTATAGAAATACTTTTCCTTACTCCATTATAAGTAAAATCCAGTGTCTTTCCTGCAATCTTCTCAGCAAAGGTTACTTCTCTTGTAATTGCAACCTGCTCAGTACTGCTAACCGTCTTGTCACTCGTCAGATTATATCCATCACCTTCCGCCTCCTTAAAGCCCATATAAGTCAGCGCGGAGCCGCCTGTAACGTAAAGCTGGTTTCCGCCTCCGCCTTTATTTGTAAACGTAAACTTTCCGTCCTCTACTGAAACCTGAATAATATCCGAAAGCTTCTGCTTCGCACTGCCCTCTGCTGAACCGCTGATCTCTTCCTGCTCTAGCATCTTGTTGATGGATGCTGCCGCATTCTCCAGTGTATCGTACTTAAGCTCTTTTTCATCCTTGTCAATTCCATTCAAGAAGATAGTATAACTGTTTTCTCCATATTTGAATGTCAGCGTCTCTCCCATCAGCTCCTGTAGTGTCTGTGTTGACCGTGCGTCAATGTCCCCTGTCTTAAGCTTCCCGTCAGATACACCGCTTGTAGAACTCAGCTTTGCCTTCTGCGCAAGCTGCTTCACGCCCATAATCTTTATGGCGTCTGCCGTGTTCGCCGTTCCGGATACTGACACGTATTTACTATTCGCGCCGGTTGTTGTAATCTTATTCCTTCCCCAGAATACAGAGCTGAACAAGTTCGTTGAAGAACTCCATGAGGATGTGAATTTATTTGCAAAAGCAATCATCTGATTCGTAATGCCCTGAACTGCCGCCTGCTTCCACTCAAGCTGCTGCTTTTTCTGCTGCTGCTTTGTGATCTTACTCGTAGTTCCATAGGTCATGCCTTCAATCAGAGTATCTCTGTCCAAACCGCTGGCTAAGCCGCCGTATCCCCTGATGCTGCTGGTGGTTGATCCTGTTAATCCGCCTATTGTTGACATAGTAATCTCTCCTTTTCTATTCATTCATTTACGGTCGTTTTACAGAAACACGAAAAAACTGCCCTGATCCGCCGCATTTTTACAAATTTAAATTTATCCTGTACTTATTTATCGGCATATAGTATACTTTAAATAATAGTTAAATCTAAGTTTTCATCATGAAATGGAGGAATTATTTTGGCTACGATAATTGCGCTAACCAACCAGAAAGGCGGAGTCGGCAAGACAACCACGTCCAGTGCTCTGGCTGCCGGCTTAGTTTCTTTTTATGATAAAAGGGTACTGGCAATTGATCTGGATCCTCAGGGAAGCCTGGGGTTTAGTCTTGGTCTTGATATTGAGGAGGGCAGAACCATATCAGATGTACTGACAGGACAAGCCCCTGTTCAGCAGGCAATTCAGCTTACGGATTACTGTGATGTTATCACCTCTAATATTCTTCTTAGCAGTGCGGAGATTGAGTTTACTTCCTCTGACAGAGAATTATTACTGAAGAAGGCACTGGAGCCGGTCATGGACGATTACGATTACATTATTATTGATACCCCGCCCGCGCTGAACATTTTAACAGTGAATGCATATGCTGTTTCTGATTATCTGATTATTCCTATGGCGCCAGAGATTTTAAGTCTTCTTGGTGTAACACAATTAAAGGAAACAATTGATTCTGTCCGTGTAAGCATGAACCCGGATCTTAACGTACTTGGAATCATCCTTACAAAGTTTAACCAGAGAACCCTTCTTGCCCGCGAGGTAAAGGAGATGGCGGAAAATGTAGCCGGTCAGATGGGCACCCGGGTATTCCAGACACAGATCAGAACCAGTGTTACGGTCGCAGAGGCTCCGGCGCATGGTCTCAGTATTTTTGACCATGCCCCCTCTGCCAAGCCATCAGAAGATTATAAAAATTTTATTCAGGAAGTAATACATCTGACTTCCCCCAAAGCATCTTAAGGAGGTAAGATAACATGGCCAGAAGAAGTAATAAAACAGCGCATGTCCTAAATCTTATAGCAGCCGGACATGATACACAAAGTGACAGCACGGAGGAATCCGTTGTAGAAAAAAAAGACGGTGCAGCAGCGAACGCCTCAGATCCGGCTCCTGCCAGGCCCGCATCTGCACCGTCGCCAAACAGCATATCTGTCATTGACACAACAACGAAGGATCCTGTATCTGATCTGATACAGCAGCAGCTGAATAACAGCCTGAATGAACAGACACAGCCAGCAGCCCCCGCCCCAGATGCAGTACCTGACGCTGCTTCTGACAAAGGAACAACACCTGCGCCTGAACCCACAGTGCAGCCAGCGTCAAATCACGAATCCGCAGAAAAAATACCACTGGCTGCTGCGCCTGCAGGAGAAGCAGCAATATCTGCCCCTGCACCGGATAAAGAGCCTGACATTTTGGAAACAGAACCTCAGTCCGTACCGGAGTCTCAGCCTGCACCTGAATCTCAGACTGCTTCCGAACCGGAAATTCAGTCTGTACCGGAGTCTCAGCCTGTGCAGAAATTACAGACTGTTTCCGAACCGGAGTCCCAGTCTGTGCCAGAATCTCACACTACACCTGAATCTCAGACTGCCTCCGAACCGGAAGCCCAGTCTGCACCTAATCTTCAGAATACGCTGGAACCTCAGTCTGCACAAAATCCTCAATCTGCACCACAGCCTCAGGCTATATCGGAACCAGAACCGGAACCGGACTTTGTAAGGCTTAATATAATGGAATCCATTGTTGCTGACAAGATTATTTACTATATGCGGCAGTTTGATGTATGCACCTGTGACCGCTGCGTGGCTGACACAACTGCTCTGACGCTCAACGGACTGCTGCCAAAATATATTGTAACCACACCCGCTGCAGTAGATCCCCTTGTAAGCTATTATACAAACCGATTAATCTCTGATGTGACTGTAGAAGCTACAAAAGCATGCATGATTGTAAAAGAGAATCCACGACATTAAAATTGGGGACGGGGCATTTTTCGCCATAGCGCACATCAAAAGCTCCAGTGGAGCTTTTGATGTGAAAAATGCCCCGTCCCCAACTTATTATCTTAATCTGAATTTACTTGTCTCTGCTTTAAGCTTTTTAACCTGTTCGAACAGCTCTGTGCTGACTGCTGCTGCCTCTTCGCTGCTTGCTGAATTCATTTGGACCACTTCGGATATCTGGCTGATTCCGTCCGTTACCTGTGAGATGGACGCCGCCTCGCCCTGCACAGCCTGTGCTACTGTTCCGATCGTCTCATTGGAGTGCACTACCAGGTCGAGGGTCTTCTTCAATGTATCTGAAACCTCACTTACAATCTGGCTTCCTCTTTCTGCCGCCTGAATAGAATTCTCAATCAATTCCTTTGTTGCCTTTGCCGCCTGGTCAGAACGTGACGCAAGGCTTCTTACTTCGCTTGATACTACTGCAAATCCTTTTCCTGCTTCGCCTGCACGGGCTGCTTCTACCGCTGCATTCAATGCCAGAATATTCGTCTGGAAGGCAATATCTTCAATTGTAGCAATAATTTTTCCGATCTGCTGTGATGCTTTTGTAATATCCTCCATAGCTGCTACCATGTGCTTCATCTGTTCGCCGCTGATGGTAACCTGCTCTCCTGTAAGCCGGGCGTTGTTCTGAGCTTCTGACGCATCCTTTACATTCTTTTCCGCATTTCTGGACAGTTCATCAAGTGTAGCATACAGCTGCTGTACTTCGCTTGCCTGCTCGGTAGCCCCCTGAGCCAGTGACTGCGCACTGCTTGAAAGCTGCTCTGCATTTCCCGAAACCTGCTGTTCTGCCTGGTTAATATGCATGAAAGCCTGGGATATAGTGCCTGTAAAGCTGTCAATAGAGTTCTCAATAGATTTAAAATCACCGATAAAGGGCTTTTCTGTCCTTACATTAAAGTTTCCCTCTGACAGCAGTCCCATGATGCGGTTAATGTCAGCTACATACGTATGGATCAGATGCATAGAATCTTTAATTGTTGTAGCAAGGTCTCCAAGCTCATTATTTGCATGATAATCAATATCAAGCTCCAGCTGCCCTTCCTGGAGTGGTTTTGTCCTCTCTGTTATCTTTAGCATAGGCTTCACAATCTGTCCGAGCACATACTGGATCATGCTTGCCATACATGCCAGTACCAGTACAAAGCATACGCCTGAGATTACCTGCATGACATGGATGGTACTTTTCATATCCGCAAAGCAATTCTCATTCTGCTGGACTGCATGTTCTACTACCTTATCCATAAGACCGACCAGGGTCGTAAGATTGGACTGAATCGTATCCTGATAGTATTCCTGTGCACCTTTTTCGTCTGTCTTATACATCTCAAGCACTTTGCTTGCAGACTCATGGAGCTCCTTATGAAGCGGCTCCAACTGATCCCTGAGCGCCATTATTTCTTTGTTATCTGTTGTCTCACCATAAAGCCATTTTCCCAGTACACAGGTGGTCGGGTCAATGCTTCCGGTAAATTCTGCTTTTGCATATAGTGCATTGCTAAGTCCGGCGGACCACTTATAATGTGCTACCTCTGCACCCTGAATCTTCGTAAGCAGGTCATTTGCTGCAATGCTGCTTTGCTGTGTGTCTTTAATCAAATAAATATTAATCGTAATCAGAATGCTGTAGAGAAGCACTGAGATCAGTGCCGCAATCACACGTATTCCGACCATCGTCTTGATGCTTTTTCGCATGGGTTTCTCCCCTCTTTCTTTTTTGTATGATGACAAGGTGTTCTTCATTAATTATTCGCAGAGCACAGCCCTCAGTCCTCCGGCTCTTTTATGCAGCTGTGTCAAACGGCTTTTCGCGGACGGCTGATGCCCTCTTTATGCAACTGCCTCAAACGGTGTACGCGGACGGCTGCTGTCCCCTTTCCCCTGATCTCCTGAAGGCAGCTCTGCCTCCGTGCCTGCAGCAGTTGTTGTTCTGGTTGTTCCGCCTGAGACATAGACTCTGCCGCACTCCGGACATACCGCTGTATGCATCGTAACAGACTGGCTGATCACCTTGCGCTCCTCCCGCTCTGCCTTTGCCTGCTCCCGGACCACGTGCTCCATCTCATGGCCCATGACTGCCTGTGCGGCCTGCTCCGGCGCTATATGAGTGGGAGTCTGATAGGAAACTCCCGAATCGTCTGACCCGTCCTGGTATTTCCGCTCCTTGCAGGTCTGGCATTCTGTTTCCTGGACGGCCTCTCTGACACTCTCTATACCTGCCGCACCTTCCCTGGCAGCATCTGATTCGTCATCTGGCAAGGCATTCCTTCCCCTCTCTGTCTGGCCGGCGTCACCATACTGGATCCGCATACGGACTGCAAGCTCTGCCGGATCCATCCCCTTTCTAAGGAAGGGAATAGCATAGCTGATTCCATTCGTACCATTTGTATCTACTGCTGTTACCGGGCGGACTGGTTCAACCGGACTATCCGGATCATGCACACGTCCGGGCGCAGCCGCTGTCCCCGTCTTCTGTGACGCCTGGACAGCCCTGGCAGCCTGTGCTGCCTGAACCCGCATTCCAGCGTTTCCCCCATAGCCCCTGGCAGCGCCCAGATATCTATAGCTGCTCATATACGGACTAATTCCGGAAATTGCTCCTGTCATACTCACACCTCCTTATAAGTCAGATTCGCTTCCTCTCTGGCGATTGTCCATCTTACTCTTCAATCCGGCTGCTATGGCTTTTCTACATTTCCCACAACGTTTTCCCAGATATCATTTACCTCATCTACGCACTCCATATACATCTGTGCCATCTCATTCGTCTTAATGCCCAGCTCTTCTGCAATCGGCTTTATCTCACTCCACTCTGCCCTCTCATAGAGCAGGATCAGCTCATACAGCCGCCCAGCCTTGCCTTCCTTTGAGATCAGGGCATCCTTTACCTCCTGTACAATCGGAATATCAATCAGAATCTCCTCTATCGTGGCGTCAATCATATATTCCAATGTAGAAAACATACCCATAAGATAAGCATCCGTTGTATTGATTGGGAATTTTTTCAGCTTTTTCACAAGCATTGACGCAAAATTCGCACGCATAAAAGATGTCTTCAGAAGCTCTTCTGAAGAATTCTCTTCATCATTCGAGGAAAAACTCAATAGATAAAGCCACTGCTTCATCTGGCTGATTCCTACCCGGACTACAGCCTGACGGACTGACGTAGTCTCATGATGTACCGCAAAGTATGCAGAATTTGCCATCTTAAGAAGTGCGTAAGTAAGGGACGCATCTCTGCTTACAATCTCCTCAATTGCCTCAATATTCGGCTCATCCCTGGTAATCTCAATAGTCAGCTGATACAGATTCCCCTGCATGAATTCCATCTTGCTTGTCTTCGACATGGTAGCCATAGAAATATAGTTTCCTTCTACATAGTCAACCTGAAGCTCTTTGGCATACTCGTAGACTTCTTTTGTATTGACCCCTGTTGCAATGAAACTCTTCTGAAATCCGTGTGCCATCTCAACTACATTCTCAACAGACCGCCTCTCTGTCTCACCCATCTTATTGGAAATATCAACTTTTATATAATCTACATATTCCAGCATGCTAAAATACTTTGGCGTAAATTGAAAATCATTAATTGCGAAATGATATCCATCTTCCTTATACTTGCTGATAATAATCGAAGAAAGAGAATGAACAACTATGTTATCCTCAATCTGAATAACAATCCTATCCTTATCGAATATCTTTGGCGTATTCCGAAACAGCAGTGTCGGCGTAAAAGTCATAAAAGTCTTGCGGTCTTTAAAGATACGTTCAGAATTTTCCGACAGAAAAGACATCATTGTATTTGCCGCAACACTGTCTGAGCTCGGATTGTATAAGCTGTCCTTATCCTCCTGTACCATGAGCTCATATCCGACAATTGCGTCCGTATGCAGATCCTTTACTGCCTGCCTTACTACACAATTATCCATCTTACATCATCCTTTCCTCAAGCAATCTGTCCATAACCTGTACAAGGCGTCCGATCTCCGGCTTCGACAGCTGTTCGTCTGCACCAAGCTGTTTGCCCTTGACACGCATCTCCCTGTTAATAAGAGATGAAAAAATAATTACCGGAAGATCCTTCATCTTCTCGTCATCCTTCACAAGCTTCGTCAGACGGTGTCCGTCCATCTCAGGCATCTCAATATCCGTAATAAGTAACGCGGCCTTTTCCTCAAAGTCCTTATCATCTCTGATCGCATGCAGAAAGTCCCATGCTTCCCTTCCGTTATTGAAACTCGTAACATTAACATACCCTGCCCGAGAGAGAGAATCCTTAATCATCTTCGTAAGCAGCAGTGAGTCTTCTGCAAGTATGATATGCTCATCCCGCCTGAATCTTTCCCCAAGCTTATCAATCTCATTCACCTGAATCGTCGTTTCTGGTGAAATATCAGCTACAATCTTCTCAAAATCCAGTATCGTTACAAGATTGCTGCCGCACTGCGCAATACCGGTCGCCACCCCGTCGTCCTCATGAGTAATTGTTTTATCAGGCTTCTGGATATCCTCCCAGGATATTCTGCTGATTCCTACCACTGTATGTACGCGAAAAGCTATATTTGTCTTATTAAAATTCGTAACAATAAATAAATCCCTCTCCTTCGCCTCCGCCTCCTGTCCGGTCAGATATTTCGGCAGATTGATTACTGTAAGGAGAATATCACGCGGCTTGAAAATTCCTTCCACCGCATCATGAGAATGCGGTATTGGCTTCACTTTATCCGCCATCATAATTTCCCGTACTTTCGCTACATTGATCCCATACAGCTCCCCGAATATGGTAAACTGCATAATTTCAATCTCATTTGTTCCCGATTCCAATAAAATCTCTGTATCAGCCATAACCACTTTCTCCTTTATATTCTATCATACTATATTTATCGGCACATTTTCATTTAAGCATAAGGAAGCTATATAATAATTTTAGAGCTTCCAGATCCTAAAGCATGCGTTCCTTCTTTCCTGCCGAACGGATATATACCTGTCCTGTTGATACGTCAAGAGACATGGTTCTCGCATAATTCGCACCTGTGTCTTCTTTCGCCACACGCAGTCCCTCTGCGGCCAGCACCCGCTTTACATTCTGGGCGTTGCGCTCTCCGATATTCCCCAGGCCTCCGGCTCCCTTCATCTCGAACATCTTCGCACCGCCTGCAATCTTGATTACCAGTCTTCCCTTCATTGCTCCGAATGCATAAAGCTTTCTAAGGGTTTCTTTAATTCCGGAATCTGCAAATTTGTACACATTACTCTCTGACATATTTTTCTCAGGAAGCATGATATGAAGAAGAGCGCCAAGCTTTATCATGGGGTCGTAAAAGGCGACTCCGATACAAGAACCCAATGCATATGTAATCAGCTCTCCTTCCTGTCTTGCTATCTTCATATCAGCAATTCCGACCGAAATCTTCTTGGTCATACATCAATCAACTCCCAGCTTCTTCATAAGAATATTTAATGATTCTACATCAGGCAGAAGCAGCATTCCGCTGTTTAGCGCCTTATCGTCTATATTGAATTCTCCCGTTACCATCATAATTCTGTCGGACTGCTGTCCCATCATAGCCATAGGAAGGCTCATGATCCCTCCCAGCATATTCACTGCAAGCTGCGGAACTGACAACTCAACCTCTACGCCCGCCAGAGAGGACAGGGCGGTAACATATGAAGAGATCACAATGTTTCCAATCTCTGTCAAAACTGACGACTCAATCTCATCAAGCTCCAAAAGCGCCGTCCTGGTCTTTCCAAGCATGCGGAAAAGAACCTCATCAGAAAATTCCTCTGGAATAATAAACAGCATAATTCCCTGTATCTCTCCTGTCAGCTCCACAAGCACCCCTGCAATTACAATCTCCGGATCTCCAAGGCGCGCCAGTGCATCATTGAATTCCAGAATTTCGGCCCTGGGAAGGGCCATGCTTACCCTTGCATTAAGCATGCTGGACAATGCAGTCGCTGCATTGCCCCCGCCGATACTCCCCATCTCCTTGAAAATATCCAGCTTCATATCATTCATCTCTTCATATCTGCTTATCGCCATAACCCACCTCACTATTGTCTCAAAGTATTAATCGTACCCATAACCTCATCCGATGTCGTAACCATACGCAGCGCCAGGGAATATGCCCTCTGTGCCTCGATCATACGGGTAATCTCTTCGGCTGTGTCTACGCCAGACATTTCCAGTGTATGGTCCCTGAGCTGTGCCCCCGGAATCAGATACGGCGCTCCGTTCTTCTGAACCGGCTCGAACTCATTGTTGCCCACGCTGAGCATCCCGTCCAGCACATCAAAGCCGTATACTCCGATGTCACCGCTTAATTCTCCGTCTGTTACCAGAATCGGGTTCCGGTTCTGGTCAAGCACAAAATTCCCGGTGTCATTCACCAAATAGAAATCCGTGCCCCTCTTGGAAAGGCTGAAATGCCCGTTTCTTGTATAAGTAATCTCGCCTGTAATAGGACTTCTCAGCATGAAAAACCCTTTTTCAACAATTGCGTAGTCATAATCTCCCTCTGACGTAACAAAGCCCTTCGGTTCAAAATCTATATCCGTCTTTTCCACAACAATACCCACGCCTGACTTCATGGGAGTATCATCTCCCCTGTAGTTATTCAGGTTATAATACATCAGATCGGAAAATACGGCGGCCTTAGACTTATATCCATAGTTATTTACATTTGCAAAGTTATTCGCAACAACGTCAAGCTTCTTCTGCTCCTCCATTGCGCCCCGTGCGGCAGTGTAAAATGATGTATACATATATTGATCTCCTCTCCTGCTCCTTTTAGTTCTGATCGCGGTGCTGTTATACTATTACTGTCCGCCAAGAGTTACAATCTTTCCGATCAGCTGGTCGTAGATTTTTAAAATCTGCGCGGATCCCTGAAGTACTCGCTGCCCGCTCATCATCCGTGTCATCTCTTCAGCCATAGAAGTATTGGAATACTCTGTATACTTCTGGTTCACCTGGGCGTCCGCCGCTGCCTGCGGCTGCCCCGCGGCACGGAACACTCCGCCGGTAATCTTCGTAAGCTGATCATAGTCGGCAAAATCCACAACCCGGAGTGTACCATATCTCTGATATCCATCCTCAGACGTAATATTCCCCTGCTTATCAATTCCAACAGCATCAGTCGGAAGCTGGATGGGTGCTCCGTCTGTACCTAATACGCGCCCGATGCCAGGCAGAACCAGATAGCGCTCATCATCCAGATTAAAGGATCCATTTCTTGTATATACAACACCATTATTGGTCTGTACTGCAAAAAAACCGTCTCCGGTGAGGCCTACATCCAACGCTCCGCCAGTCTCTCTTAAGCCTCCCTCAGCGTAATTCGTCACCCGCTCATCTGCAATATTCATTCTTGAAACTGTACCCACCTGGGTCTTTCCCTGCTGGTCATAGCGGTAGATCATCTCTTCCCGGAAGGTACTCTCAATCAGCTTATCAGCCTTGTATCCCGGGGTGGATACATTCGCCATGTTATTACTGATCACATTCAAATTCCGGTTCTGTGTAATCATGTTAGAAGCCAGATCATAATATCCCTGAAACATCCTACCTCTCCTTTTCTTCATTAAATTTTTCCATATGTTTTCTTAGTTTCCTAATCGCATTCGCATGAATCTGGGAGACACGGGGCTCGCTTACCTCCATCACCTCCGCAATCTGCCTCATATTCAGCTCCTCTATATAATATAACGAAACCACCATCTGTTCATTCTCTTTTAGGGCGCTGATTCCGTCTGCCAGAACCTCTGTAAGCTCTCTCTTAAGAAAATGCTCTTCTGGCTGCTCCTGCATATCCTGCTGGGCCGTCATTCTGGCGCCAATCTCATTCCCCTGCGCCTCGGCAAGTACCATGTCGAGGGAAAGAATATTAAAAAGCGCTGCTTTGCGCATCGTATCGTGGTATTTCTCAGTGGTAATATCCAGATACTCTGTTACCTCCTGTACAGAAGGATAGTATCCATGTTTATTATATAACGTTGTGACCGCATCTTCAATATCTCTTGTATTCTTTCTTGTACTTCTTGGCACCCAGTCCTGTTTTCTGGCAAGGTCAATGATCATTCCCTTGATCCGTTTCGAAATATATGTCTCAAACTTTACATTTTTATCCATATCAAACTTATCAATGGCGGACATAATGGCAATGACTCCCTCATTGATTACATCATCCACCTGGACAAAGCTCATATAGATATCCCTCATCTGCAGTGCAATACTCTTCACCAGATAGATGTAACGCATGACAATCTCCTGCTTGATCTCAAGACTGCCCGTTTCCTTATACAATTGTAAAAGCTCTTCATTGGACTTCTCTTTGTATAATTCCTCTGTGTTCATATCGCTGCTCCATCAAAGTAATCCTTTTACAGGGTAATATTGCCGATTGCCTGTATCTGGATATTATTATTGATCTCATTAAAGGAAAGTACATACACATCCGGGAAGAATTGTTCAATCAGGTGATAGAAATGTACTCTCACAACCTGGCTGGTCAGCACAAGCGGCGCCTGGCCAAAGTCATGGAATTTCTTCACCTCATCCGAGAGCTGCGTTATCACATTCTGCATCACATCCGGGCTAAGCGCAAGATACATGCCATGTTCTCCATTGGTCAGACTCGTGATAATATTCTTCTCCAGTTCTGCATCCAGGGTAACTACCTTCATGCTGCCGCCCTCGCAGAACTTCCGCGTAATAGTACGCTTTAATGCAACACGGATATTTTCTGTAATTGTCTCTACATCCTTGACAGTCATGGACGAATCTACAATTGTCTCCATGATCGTCTCCATATCCTTGATCGGTATGCCTTCCTTTAATAAATTCGTAAGAATCTTCTGAAAGTTTCCGTAGGAGATAATCGCCGGAATCAGTTCGTCTACCAGCTCCTGTGACTGCTTCTTCATATTCTCAACCAGGCGTACAACCTCCTGTCTGTTAAGAAGTTCATGGGCATGCTTGCGTACTGTCTCAGATAAGTGCGTAAGCATAACAGACAGTGGGTCAATAACTGTATACCCGTAGATCTCTGCCATCTCCTTCTTATCCACTGTAATCCACTTACTGGGAATACCATATGCAGGCTCAATCGTATCTATACCCTCAAGTTCTTTCTCAGGATTCGGCGGTTCAAGTGCAAGGTAATAATCCACAAGAATCTCACCTCTTGCCACTTCCTCGCCCTTAATCTTAATGACATACTGGTTCGTATTCAGGCTTGAACTGTCGCGCAGTCTGATCGACGGAATAACCAGCCCCATCTCCTGGGCATACTGCCTTCTGAATATGACAATACGGTCAATCATCTTACCGCCGCTGGCCTCATCTACAAGCGGAATCAGGCTGTAGCCAAATTCCATCTCAATAGGCTCTACTGAAATAAGAGAATATACACTGTTGATATCCTTGAAATTCTCTTCCTCTGTAACCTGCATCTGCTCAGCATCCATGGCCCCCATGGCTCCGGGAAGCGCAGCGTCAGCTGCGGGAACAGCCGCCTCTTCCATACGGCGTGTAAGTCTCCATCCGCCAAGCATCAGTACAAGTGCAATCACTGCCATCTGAAATTTCGGCATACCTGGTACTGCGAGCAAGACAGCAAGAACTCCGCCCGCCATCATAATCGCCTTAGGCTGTGCAGTAAACTGCCTTGTAACATCTATATTCAGACTGTCCTCCGCAACAGCACGGGTTACAATCATACCTGTTGCCGTAGAGATTAGCAAAGATGGAATCTGGGATACCAGACCATCGCCAACTGTTGCGATGGAGTACACAGACAACACATCTGTAAAGGTCATGCCGCCCTGCACCATGCCGATAATGCAGCCTCCAAGAAAGTTAACTGCAGTAATAATCAGCGACATGACAGCGTCACCTTTTACGATTTTCGTAGCACCATCCATAGAACCAAAGAAATCCGCCTCTTTTTGGATCTTGTGCCGTCTTTCCTTTGCCTCCTGCTCGTTAATCAGGCCGCTTCCCAGGTCAGCGTCAATTGCCATCTGTTTTCCAGGCATCGCATCCAGGGTAAATCTTGCCGCAACCTCTGACACACGCTCTGCTCCCTTTGTAATAACCAGGAACTGCACTAATACGATAATCAGAAAGATAATAACGCCGACAACAACATTTCCCTGAAGTACAAAATCACCCATGGCGCGGATCACTGCCCCGGCTGTACCAGAATTTCCTAAAATACTTCTTGTCGAGGAGATGTTAATTCCGATACGAAATAACGTCGTAACAAGAAGCATGGATGGAAAGATTGAGAACTCCAGCGCCTCTTTAATGTTCATACTAATCAGAAGTATAATCATCGATATAGCAATATTCAATATAATCATAACGTCCAGAAAGAACGTATTCAGCGGTATAATCAGAAGCAGTACAATCATAAGTACGATCAGCGATACCGCATTATTCAATATTCGTTTCATACTCTACACCAGCTTTTTATTCATACGGAATACCTTGACAAGAATCTCCGCCACTACTCCGTAATACTCTGCAGGTATCTCATGGTTCAGCGGCGTCGAGGCATAAATACCTCTTGCAAGTGGTTTATTCTCTATAATTGTAACATGATTTTCCTCTGCAACCTCTACGATCTTAAGAGCCATATAATCCTGTCCCTTTGCAATCAAGACGGGCGCATTATCATGATTGATTTCATATTTCAGTGCAACAGCAAAATGTGTAGGATTACGGATAATTACATCTGCATCCGGCACTGCCTGCATCATTCTGCTTCTTGCCATACTCTGCTGCAGGCTTCGGATCTTCCCTTTAATCTGGGGATTTCCCTCTACCTGTTTATACTCTTCCTTGACCTCTTCCTTCGTCATCTTCATGTTCTTCTCATAAGACCATCTCTGGTAAAAAAGGTCAAAACCCGCGATCGCTGCAAAGACCAGTCCGATACGCAGAACCATTCCCATAATTTCCTTAAGCACATATATAAAGCTTGAGGTGGGATTCATATCCATCATCTGGCCAATGACCGTAATCTCGCCCTTCAGAATCTGATAAAGTACCACAGTAAGAACAAGAATCTTAAGAGCCGCTTTGAAAAGCTCTATCACATTCTTTGCAGAAAACAGCTTTTTAATCCCATTAAGCGGATTGAGATTCTTAAGCTTGAAGCCAACCGGCTTCATAGTAAAAAGAAAGCGTGTCTGTATCCCGGTTGCAATGACACCGACCGCCATACTGATCAGGCCAATCGGAATTATACATATCACCAGTGACTCCACGCATTTCATTCCAATATGCTGCAATGTACCAAGTGACAGCACATCCACTCCGCTCACAAGAGAGATCAGATACACCATCATGTCACGCAGGGATTTGTATATTGTAGGAAAAAAAGCCTGCAGACTATAAAAACATGCGAAAAGCGAAGCGACAACTATGATGTCCTTACTTGTTGCAACATTACCTTCCTTCCGTTGCTCCCTTCGCTTCTTAGGCGTGGCTTTTTCGGTTTTCTCACCTGAACCTGACGGCAAATCTACTCACTCCCAACCTATAAAATAGAATGTGCCCCGGCACATTCCCGCGCCTAGCGCGGTCGCTTGCGACATCTTCCTCTTCGCTCAAGTACGTATCTCCCGGAGGATTTTTGTAATATAGGGAGCGAAATTTCCTATATTACAAGAAAGTTAAGATCCCCTGCACCGACTTCATCATCTCAGTTAAAATCCTGTTCAGATGTTCGCCGGTCGGCGAAAAGAGGATGACCAAAAGTCCCATACCAACAATAAGCTTAATCTGAATATTAATTACAAATATACTAATCTGCGGCACTACCTTATTCATAATTCCAATTCCGACCTCCACCAGGAACTCCGCAGCAAGAATCGGAAGTGAAAGTCTTACCCCCAGCTCTGCACATTCCAGAAAAAGCTCAATCACGCGCTTCCCAAGGTTCGTCGTTATTACGATGCCACCATAAGGAACGATCTCGGCTGAGGTAACCATAATCTTCATCAGAGCAAGGTGGGCGTCTACTGCAAAAAATAATAGCATAAACCATGTCTGAAGCAGGCTTCCTGTTACTGCAACCTGACTATTGCTCTGCGGATCATACACTGTAGACATAGACAGACCCAGCTGAAAATCTATAATATAGCCGCCGAAGGTAATTGCAAAAAAGAATAATTCCATGACATAACCGATCATGTAGCCTACCACAAACTCTTTCATAAGAAGAAAGCCGAATATAATCATATTCTCCGGCTCCACGACCTCTTCCATGGAGAGGGAATAGATCAGAATTGTGAGCCCGAATATAAAGCCTGCCTTCGCAATCATTGGTATATTTCTTCTTCCAAGTACCGGATTCAGTAATATAAACCCTGACATCCTCATCATAATCAGAGAAAACAAGGTAAGCTGTGCGACATTATTAATCGCCATGCCATCACTCCCCGCATCATCCTGCTATCAGCTCAAAGATTCTGACCGTAAAATCCTGGAGCATCCGAAGCATCGTCTCGCCTGAAAATACAAGTATAATCCCGATCACCAGAAGCTTCGGTACAAAGGTGATTGTCTGCTCATGAATCTGTGTTGCCGCCTGCAGAATCGCAATGACAACACCTACCAGCATACTGATAATAAGCAGCGGCCCTGCAAGCTCAACTGCCAGTACAAATACATCATACATCAAATCCGCGACTTCACCGTTTGTCATCTATATGCCTCCTTCACTGTCACTTGAAGCTGTTTGCAATTGTCGAGAACAAAAGCTCCCATCCATTTACTGTTATGAATAAAAGCAGCTTGAACGGCAGCGAGATCATCGCCGGCGGAAGCATCATCATACCCATGGACATCAGTGTACTCGACACTACAATATCTATTAACAAAAATGGAATATACAATAAAAATCCCGCACTAAACGCCTTCTTAAGCTCGCTAGTCATAAAAGAAGGAATCACTACCGTCATAGGAAGATCCTCCTCATTCTCAACAGCTTCTGTGTTCGAAATCTCCATGAACATATTCATTGAACTCTTCTCTGTATTCTTAAGCATGAATCTCTTTAGCGGTATCTGCGCTCTCTCAATCGCCTCTTCTTGTGTAATCTCAGAATTCTTATATGGAGTATAAGCCTCCGTATTGATCTCTCCGATCACAGGATCCATAATAAAAAGCGTCAGAAATATGGCGATTCCAATCAATACCATATTCGGCGGCGTCTGCTGGACTCCAAGTGCATTTCTTAAAAAGGAAAGAATGATAATCGTCCTCGTAAACGAGGTCATCATAATAAGAAGCGATGGCAGAAGCGATACAATCGTCAGAAGCAACAATATATCTAATGTAGGAACCTGGCTGCCATTGACATTTATCAGTGAATCGTACACTAGTCTCTACCTCCTCTTTTTCCCCAGATCACTGAGCTTATCCATGATCATCTTAAAGTCCGGCACATTCGTTTTGCCCTCGGTATCCTCAGGCGAAATCTGAATAAGATCATCGTCATGGAGCTCAGCCAGTACCTGGATCTGGCCTGCAGTAACCCCGACAAGCAGATATTTCCCGCCGACCTGTATAATGGCTATGTGTCTGTCCTGCCCCAGAGTGATCTGGTCAAGCAGACGCATGTACAGGGAACTGCTGCTTTTTGACATTCCCCTGCCAATATATTTACTTGCAAGATAACTGCCGCCAAGAATCAACACTACAGCAATAAGGCTGCCAATCGCTCTTAACATATAATTCCTTCCTTACTTTAATGCTCTAACGAAATCAAGTTTATTTTCATAATCTCTGTAATTCTAATACCAAAATTATCCTCAACGACAACAACATCCCCTTTTGCAATGCACTGGCCATTGACATACAGATCTACCTGCTCTCCCGCAAGTTTATCCAGGACAACCAGGGAGCCTTTTGTAAAATCAAGAATATCCTTAACAAATCTCTTCGTTCTTCCAATTTCAACCGATATCTCAAGAGGAACCCCCATGATCAGCTCCATATTCTCCTCTTGCTCTCCTTCAAGCACAATATCGCCGTCCGGTTTCAGATTTGGCTGATTTGCAGGCTGCACATGGATCATCTTCGGCTCCGGCGCCGACGCCTTCTTCGGCGGTTCCTGCATGGACTGCTGCATCTGCTGCATCTGCTGCATCATCTGCTGCATCATCTGCATCTGCATCATCTGCATATCAGGACTTACCATTGGCATAGGCTGCATCATCTGCTGCGGCGCAGATGGCTGCGGCGCTGCTGCGGCCGGCTGTACTGCTGATGGCTGCGGCATTGCGGCCGGCTGCTGTACTGCTGACGGCTGCGGCGCTGCTGCGGCCGGCTGTGCTGCTGATGGCTGCGGCGCTTCATCCGCCCCGCCTGCCAGTAATTTTTCAATCTCCTCCTGGGAAAGTGTACCGCCTGATGCAGCCGCACTGTCCTGCGGTTCCGGGGCAGGCTGTGCTTTTATCATCGGCTCTGATGCCGCATCCGTCCCGCCTGCCAGTAATTTTTCGATCTCTTCCTGAGAGAGTGTGCCGCCCGATGCGGCCGGTGCACCATCCTCCTGCACTGCTGACGCAGGTGCAGGATCATCCATATCAATCTTACTTACATCAATAATCTGATCATCCGGAAGGAAACCTTTTAAAAGACCCTTTGCCAGCTCCATGGGCATAACATTGAAGAATTCACTTTCCAGTTTGTCTGCAATCTTCAGTGTAAAGATAACAACAACCTTTGGATATTTATCAACAAAATATTTGTCGATAAATTCCTGTTCGTTCTTTACCTCAAATGAGATAGGTGTGGAGATATTTACCATTCTGCCCAAAAATTCAGACAATGCAGTGGAAGATGCACCCATCATCTGGTTCATAACCTCACAGACTGCACTAATATTTATCTCATTCAGTTCAAATTCCTCGTCTGGTATCTCCATACCCATAAGCATCTCGACAATTACTTTTACATCATGCCTCTTAAGAAGCATGACATTCTCGCCCTCCAGACCAGCTACATAAGTAATTTCGACGCCTACGGCGGGTTCTACCTTGTCCATCTGAAATTCTTCTTTAGATACAACATTTACAACCGGTGTTGTAATGTCTACCCTGGCGTTCAGCATCGTGGAAACCGCTGTTGCAGAGGATCCCAGACTTATATTGAGTATTTCGCCTATAGCGTCTATTTCCAATTTACTAAAACACTCAGAAACCATACTAACCTTTCTCTCCTTCCGGGAAAATCACCCTAGTTCTATTTTCCAATCTCCAATGCTTTCTGAGCCATCAGCTTCATCGCATTAAATGCTGTAATGTTCGCCTCATAGGAGCGGGTCGCAGACATACCGTCTATCGTCTCCTTTACAGGGTCTACATTCGGCATCATAACGTAGCCGTCTTCATCTGCATCCGGGTGATCCGGATTGTAGACTGGGTTAAGATCTCTCTGATCCTCCACAATCTCTGTCACTTGTACGCCGCCCTTAGATGCTGTCCTGTTCAGAATGCTATTAAATCTCGAACGAAAAGAGGTCTGCGGGATCTCCTGAAGTACAACCATCTTCCGCCTGTACGTCCCGCCGCTCTCCGTTCTTGTTGTGTTCGTATTCGCAAGATTCTCGGCAGCAATATCCAGACGCTGCCTCTCAGCCGTCAGTCCCGACGCGCTGATATCAAATGAATCTAAAAAAGACATATCTGCTCCTCCTTAATTTTATTAACCAAGGATCTTCTTAACTGTAGACAGAATACGCTCCGGTTTGAACGGCTTTACAATAAAGTCCTTCGCTCCTGATTTGATGGAATCCATAACCATTGTCTCCTGACCCATGGCAGAGCACATAACAATTGTTGCATTCGGGTCTAGTGCTTTAATCTCCTTTAATGTCTCCAGCCCATCCTTGTTTGGCATTGTAATATCCATGAATACAAGGTCCGGTCTTTCGGCAGTATAAATCTCTACAGCTTTTGCGCCGTCCTCTGCTTCGATAAGATCCGTATAGCCTGCCTGTGTTAACGTAGTCTTTAACATCATTCTCATAAACGCTGCATCATCTACTAATAGAATTTTCGCCATTTTCTTTTACCTCACTTTTTATTCTCATTGTAATTTATATACTCAGACAATCCTTAGGATTGATCTGGTAATAGTGCTGCCACATCAATTTCATTTGGTTTCAGTATACGATTTTCAATCTTAACCGCAACATTCTTATTATGTACGCCAAGCTGGCCGTTGAACCAAGGCTGTCCCTCTACATACAGAGAAATCAGCGAATTCTGCGGCTTATTCAAGTCAATAACATCTCCTACATGTAAGTTGTAGACGTCATCCAGACTAAGCTGCGCAACGCCAAGCTGTGCCATAACATCCATCTTGGATTCTCTGATACTCTCCAGAATATCGTCCCGGTTGCTCCGAAGCATCTGTCCTGTCTTGTTCGCCAGGTGCTTCGTCTTATCAATAATTTCAAATATATTGCTCAGCAATGTTCCAGGAATACATATATTCATGGCTCCTTCAATTTCTCCCATCTGAATTCTCAGCATGACAATAACAACCGTCTCGTCTACGCTGATCCCCTGAAACATGCTCGGGTTCTCCTCTATACGGTCAAACTCTGCTGTCATCTCAGTATAGTTTGCCCAGACATCCCCTGTAATCGTTACTAGATACCGGATGATCTTTGCATACAAATCCAATTCAAGATCCGTATAGGTATAAGACATATCTACCGACATATCCGTTCCCATTCCTCCAAGCATTCGGTCTATCATGCCCCCCATAAGGGTGGGCGCAATATGAAACACCATAGGAGGATTCGAAGAATGATCTAAAAGCTCTACGTTCGCAAGGGTGATAACGTCTGTCTCATTTAATGCATTGCCGAATTCATAGTATCTCTGCTCCTCGACTCCTACAACCTCCACCTCACTTGCCACCCGGAATAGTCCGTTAATGTGTGAGGCTGCAATCCTGGAATAGTTGTCATATATGCTCTGAAGCATCTTAAGCTTATCCTTTGTATATTTCTTTGGACTAAAGAAGTCATACTTCCGATACTCTTTTTCCTCTTTCTTCGGCTCTTCGGGGGCACTGCTCTGTGTATCTCCTCCATTTTGCATTGAATTCAGCAGAGCGTCTATCTGACTCTGTGATAATACATCTGCCATTCTAAACTCCCACTTTCATTTCTTTCTTAACGGCCCATATCCTCATAGTATTGTTCAAGACTCTGCTCTACGGAATCGGACTTCGTAATCAATAACTCAACTCTTCGGTTTTTCGAGCGGTTTTCCTCTGTATCGAACGGAGCAATAGGGCGGAACTGCCCGTATCCAATCGACACAATATGTTCTGGCGGAACCTTTGACCGTGTCTGAATAAAGGCTGCAACCCTCGCAGCACGCTCTGCCGAAAGTACACGGTCGCCCACAGGCTCATTCACCTCATTCGGATCAGCCTGGGTCGTATGCCCTAACACTTGAATTTCCTTTACGCTGGTGCTGACAGCTGCGATGATAGAAGAAAACTGCTTTAAAATCTTCGCACCACCTGATTTTATAATGGAGCTGTCTCCATCAAAGAACACATTATCACGGAAGGTAATAAATGTATATCCGTCTCCTTTGAACAATTCTACCTCTCCATCAAGCCCCGCCTGTTCTACTGCTTCCTTCAGACTGTCATATAATTCGTCAAATTCATCTATCTTTTGCAGATTGTTATCCAGGCCTCCGGGAATCTCTTCTACTCCGTCAACATTCGGATCTTCTGCAATCTGCGAGATTTCTCTCGCATCTGGATTAAAGCTTTTGACAATCTGAACCCATTTTGCCTGATCCACAGTAGAAATGGAATAAAGAAGCACAAAGAAACACAACAGCAATGTTACAAGGTCGCCATATGTGTCCATCCAGTTTGCGCCGCCACCGCCACCGGAATCTTTCTTTCTCTTACCCATATTTTACTCCTCTTTTTCTTTTTTCCCGCCTGATTCCTGGTTAAGAATCTTACCACGCTCTTTTTGGGAAACGTATGTAACAAGCTTTTCTTTCAGGAACTTCGGATTGTCTCCTGCCTGAATGGCCAAAATACCTTCTATCATAACCTGTTTATAAAGTAACTCGTCTTCATTTCTAATCTTAAGCTTATTGGCAATCGGTGAAAATAGCATATGTGCTAGTATACAGCCATAAAATGTCGTGATAAGTGCTGTTGCCATGGCAGGACCTAGATCTCCGGCGCCGCCTTCTTCGATATTCATAGCCTTTAACATGTTAACCAGTCCGACAAGAGTTCCGATCATACCAAACGCCGGCGCAACAGCCGAACCCTTCTCGTAAAATCCAATCCCCGCTCCGTGTCTGTCAGACATGGCGTCTATCTCATTCTCAAGGAGGGACCGTACCTCCTCAGGCTCGGTTGCATCCACAATGAGCATAATCGCCGACTTGAAAAATGGATCCTCTATCTCATTCGCTTTCTCTTCCAGGGCAAGCAGACCATTCTTCCTTGCAAGCTGCGCCATCTCTTCTAATGTATCTACAAGTGCGCCGATATTATACTTATTTCCCTGGATGATCATCTTAAAATGCTTCGGTACGGTCTTCAGCATACTGAGCGGATAACTTGAAATCAATGCTGATATAGTACCGCCAAGTACGATCGCAACACTCTGGGGATCCCAGAAATTGCCCAAAAACGCAGGCTTAATACCGACAAATACAATCAGTACAATTCCTATCAATAAACCTAAAATTGTTGTAATATCCATGTTATCTTCACCGTCCTAATCTCTTATCTATTCTGCGTGGTAACAATGGATCTTACCATTGTACTCTATCGTCTTCTCTATAATCTCTTCTGCACTTTCCTTTACCAGGTAGAATTTGCCGTTCATCATTACAACCTTGGACTCGGGGATGAGTTCAACAGCTTCGATCTGGCTGGAATTAAGTAAAACTTGTTGATTATTGAGCTTCGTCAGCACTATCATAACACACTTCCTTTTACATTTCAAATGCAACTATAAATTTGTTGGGTTCCGGGGCGTGGGGGGAGGCCGCAGCTTCGTGCAGAACTCTGTCCCACGTAGACGAACCAACATTCCGTGGGGCGGCGCTGCCGGTTTTGGTTTGTTGGCTGCCCGGAAGGGGAACTTATTCCGCGGGGGCGGGCGCTGCAGACTTGGGTTTGCCGGACGCCCGTTTTCCCGTGGGTTGCATTGTATGTGGTTTTTATTTCTTGCGTTGGTTTTTGTAACTGGTTTGATAAATAGTTTTTTACAGTCTGCTAAGTAAATCGCAGTTCTGCTGAGTAATTACTGGTTACATTATCTCTTCATGTTTACCAGCTCTGAGAGCATCTCGTCGGTGACGGTGATGATCTTGGAGTTGGCCTGGAATCCTCTCTGACAGGTGATCATGTTGGAGAATTCGTTTGCAAGGTCTACGTTTGCCATCTCCAGGTAGCCGCCGAGGATCTTGCCGGACGGGCCTCCGTTTGGCTTCATCGCTTCTACGTCTCCGGCGTTGGCGCCTGGAGTGTAGTAATAGCCGCTGGTTTTCTCAAGGCCGTTCGGGTTCTCTACGGTTACGAGGGCAATCTGTGCGATTGCTATGGTCCTGTTCTGTTTGTCAACGCCGATGATGGTTCCGTCCTCGTTGATCTTGTAGCTCTGGATCTCGTAGGGCTGGTTTGTGTCCGGGTCGTTTGGTATCTTGATAGCGGACAGGTCGTTCTCATATTTTGCCGGAACGCTGGGAACCCAGGATGCTCCTGCGATTCTCTGGGTTGCTGCTGTAGCGCCAAAGGTGTTTGTTGCCAGACTAGAGACTGCGTTGTCATTGTTTCCTGTTGCTTTGGCTTCTATCTTGATGTTGATCCTTCCGCTTGTGCCGTTTGTCATCGTCTCATTAACGCCTTCAAAACTAAAATTATAAGCCTGAAGGTTCGTATCAGCGCCTGCTACTCTGATCCATTGTTCGAATACATCTTTATAATCTGTGTCACGGCTGTTTGGGCCAAGTTCGAGACTTGTTTCAACTCTTACACCACCGATCGTGACAACATTCAGGCCGTTTGTTCCAGTTCCTGCACTGTATGATATCGTTGCTCCTTCTGCGAGGTAAGTACTTTTTGCTGCCGGGATTTCGGGGATTCCGGTTCCTTCGGTTACGGCGTAGCCGTATACGTAGCTTCTCTGGTCATCTACCAGGTATCCGTTGTTGTCTACGCGGAAGATTCCTACACGGGACAGGTTCAGGCCGGAATCTGCCACGTTTGTGAAAGTTCCGTTTACCAGATTACCTACCAGGAAAAAGCCTGTTCCGTCAATCATACAGTCCAGTGGGTTGGAGGATGGCGACGGCGCTCCGGTTCCAAATTCGTTGGTGATGGAGGATAGCTGGGAACCGTATCCTACCTGGGAAGCGTTACGTCCGCCGGCTCCGCCTGATAATACATCTCCGCCCGAACCATTGATTGAGTTTGCATACATAGAATCCTGGAAGTTAAAGCTATAGGATTTAAAGCCCCATGTATTTACATTTGCAATGTTGTTACCTATTACATCCATCTTTGACTGGTGTGTTTTCAGTCCTGCGACTGCTGCAACCATTGATCTGACCATATTTCATTACTCCCTTTCTTTTTTCTTCTGCTGTCCTTGTGTCTGTAAGTCATGCAGACACGAAAACCTCCATGAAATGGTCCGGCTTATATTAAGACAGCGCTGTCAATGTTTGTAAAAATGTTGTCTTTCATCTCTGCTCCTGACATAGTCGTTATGACTACGTTATTCGGAACATTTACAATAAATGCACCGCTCTTGCCGATTACAACTACATCTTTTGCTCCCTTTGCCTGTGCCTTTTGCACTGCCTGATTCAGGTCGCTTAGCAGAGTGTCTGTCATCTCTATTCCCCTCTCCTGTACCCTGAGTGCCGCATGCTTCGAAAACTGAACGGAACTGGGCTTATTTACCTCTTGCCGTAGAAGTTCTGCAAATTGGACATGATTGTCTGTGCTCCCTCCTGCCGGCAGGCCTGCCTGTGCATGCTGCAGTCTTAAGGAACTGGCGCTTGTAATTTGATTCACTCTACTCATCATTCAACACCGACCTTTTTATATCGTTCTGGTTTTTGTTGTATCGTTTTTCTCTGTATCCTCTGATGTAGTGGTGTCCTCTTCCTTCTTCTCCTCCGGAACGTCGCCGACAGCCATAACCTGTGACAGATCGTATTTCTTTCCGTTTACATATACAGAAGTTGCGCCTGTAAGGTCTACTCCTGTTACGGTTCCTTTCACCTTTTCCTTTACTTTTGTCTCTCCTGTCTCTTCATCCTTCTCCATAATTGCGACTGTAACCTCTTTTCCAAGAAGACCTGTGGAATAAGTTGTCAGTGTTACGGTTGAGAGGTTGTTCGTTACAGTTGAAAAGTTAGCGATAGCCTCTGATAATTTTGTCATGGAGCTTAGGGATGACATCTGAACCATCTGGTTCATCATCTCGCTGTTATCCATCGGATTCGTCATATCCTGATACTGGAGCTGTGCTGCCATGAGCTTCCAGTAATCGTCCGTTGTCAGGCCATTATCTGATGTAGCTCCTGCCTGTGTTGTCAGTAATTCGTTATAGGCAAATGCCGAATCGCTTTTGAAATCGGTTGATTCTACTGCCATTTCTTTTTTGTCCCCTTTCTCTTTTTTAGCCCGTCAGTCCGAGCCTTAGCTTCTGCAGGAACTGGTCTGCATCTTCTGCACTTGTTTCCTGTCTGTTGTCTTTCTGCTGCTCATTATCCGGATTCTGGCCGTTTTTCTGATTTTCATCTCTCTGCTGGTTCAGATAATCATTTTCCTGCTTATCGACAATAATCGTTGTTGTACCGCCGAGATTCTTTTCAATTACCTGGCCGATCTCTCCGGCATTGCGTCCCAGTACGTCAAGCGCTCTCTTCTCGGTACAGAAGATTGAAACCGTTGCCTGGCCTTCCTGATACAGAATCTTTACTGCGATCTTTCCAAGGTTTGCAGGCTCGATATGTATCTCGAATTCCTGCACGCCTTCTGACATCTTCGCAAGAAGCTGGTCTGTCACTTTCTCCGGAAGCGCCTCTGGCTGGGGTACATACATCCTTACCGGCTCCTGGGGCTTTGCTGTCTGAACCTCTGTCTGCGTCTGGGCTGCCTGCGTCTGGGCTGCCTGCGTCTGGACTGCCTGCTCCGCCGGGTGTCCGCCGCTCTGTGTATGATTCTGTTCCTCTGCACCTGATGAATTGTTGTTTCTTTCAGGAGCTTTTGTCTCTGTGACTGTGCTGATGATCTCTGCTGCGGGCTGATCTGTTTTCTCTGGCGTCACGTCCTGAACCGGGGTCTGTGGCTGTGCTGTCTCTGTGAAAAGCTGGGACTGTTGTATTCCGGCTGCTTCCTGGATCTGGGGAACCGCTGCATCTGCCGCAGTCTCCAGAAGACCCTCTGTCTGAACTACTGGCGTCAGTATCTCTTCCTGAACCTGCGGCTCAGCCTGAATGACCTCCGGACGCATATTCAGATTCATCTGGTAGGCAGCAAGAAGCCCTTCTGTCTGTGTGGTCTTCTCCTGTACAGGTTCTTCCTCTGCCGCATCCTTTGTGCTGTTTGCGGTATCTTTTGTGGTCTTGTCGTCCTTCGTCTCTGCAGGCTTTTCCGGCTTATCCTCTGCTTTGGTATCTTCTTTAGACACTTCTTTGCTGTCTGTCTGCTGTTCCTGGCCTTGCAGCAGCTTTCTAAAATCATCCGTTACTGGCTTCACACTGCTGTCTGACTTTGACACGCTGTCTGAACGATACCCTGTGTTCGCCATCTTTACGCTTATTTTGTCCACCTTGATCTCCTCCTTTCCTTTCATGATTTTATAGTAATCTGCTTTCGCAGTATTACCCTTTGACGGTACTGCTCTCTCCTACATGCCGAGCCTTACCATGGCGCTTTTTGTGGTTACAAATTCCTCAATAAATCTTTCCTCTTCTTTTTGGACTTCTTTATCGTATTCTTCTCTCTTTTTTTCTTTTAACTTATCCAGAGTAGAAGTCTCCTTCTTTGCCTCTACCACTTCATTTCTCTTGGCTTCCTCTCTAAGCTTCAGCTTTTCAAGCTGATCCTGCTTAATCCGGATCTTGACTCCCAGAGCCTCCAGATAATTTTCATATGTATGTATCTCGCTGATTTTTATACCATTTAGTTTATTCTTTCTGAACTCAGCCGTGCAGTCACGGTGAAGCTGTTCCAGCTCCTCAATAGCCCGCTCACATTCTCTTACCTTCATCAGTATTCTTGCATGTTCTGCCTTGAGTCCGTCCAGCACTTGTTCTTTATAATCAAGCACCTTGTCAAGCGGAAAAAAGAATTTCTTCATCGCAGTATCCTCTTCATAATCTCTAGAGATTCTTCGTAAGAATAGCTTTCATCTATCTTCTGCATCAGGAATTCGTTGACCTGGTCAATCTTGGATATGGCTCCGTCCAGTTTTGGATTCGTTCCTGATTTGTATGCGCCGATTGATATCAGATCTTCGTTCTTTGAATATATGCTTAAGATATCCCGCATCTTTGCGGCGGCAGCCTTATGCTCATCTGACACAATATTTGCCATCAGACGGGAGATGCTGGCATTTACATCAATTGCCGGAAAATGATTTTCATTCGCAAGCTTTCTAGTTAGTACAATATGACCATCCAAGATACCACGGACAGTATCTGCAATCGGCTCATTCGTATCATCTCCCTCTACCAGTACCGTATAGACGCCGGTAATGGAACCCTTTTCAAAATTCCCGCTCCGCTCCAGAAGCTTCGGAAACTCAGCATATATAGATGGCGTATATCCTCTCGCAACAGGCGGCTCTCCCGTTGCAAGCCCGATTTCACGCTGCGCCATTGCAAATCTTGTGAGGGAATCCATCATAAGGAGGACATCCTTACCCTGATCCTTAAAATATTCCGCAATTGTCGTTGCAACAAGCGGACATTTCATTCGCAGCATTGCAGGCTGGTCAGATGTTGCCACCACTAAAACGCTCCTTTTCAGACCCTCAGGCCCCAGATCCTTCTGGACAAATTCCAAAACCTCACGGCCACGCTCTCCTACCAGGGCAATAACGTTAATATCCGCCTTTACGTTCTTAGCAATCATTCCAAGCAGTGTACTCTTTCCAACGCCGCTTCCTGCAAAGATTCCAATACGCTGTCCTTTTCCGATTGTATTCAGCCCGTCAATCGCTTTTACCCCGAATTCCAGTGTATCTGTAATCGGGGGACGCTTTAACGGATTAATATATGTGTTCTCTACATAATAATATCTTGGTGATGGAAACGGTCCCAGATCGTCCATGGGATTGCCTGTGGCGTCTATAATCCGCCCCCGGAGAAACTCTCCTACTGGTATCTTCAGACGCCGCTTTGTGTTTCTCACGAAGCTTCCCGCTGCAACGCCGCTGATATTTTCATATGCCATGAGCTGCATCCGGTCTCCGCGGAAGCCTACTACCTCCACCGGAATCTGCCGGTGCTTCTCCTCATTATAGATCATGGCAATATCGCCTATACTGGCACGGTTTCCGGAAGACTCCATAGCCATGCCGACGACATTCTCAATTTTCCCTATATAGCTTACTGTCTCTGACTTCTGAATTAATTCAGGCAGCTTTGAAAACATACTCCCCACCTCGTTACTATGATCGTAACTGCTCAGTACCTTCGCAGTTACATGCAAAAATCCATATAAAATTGCCTTTGGCAATGGGATTTTTGCACTCCTGAATCACTTTCTTACGGTCAGCGCAGTAAATGCGCAGACCTGCTGAATAGTTACCTATGATCTTACATTATTCAGTATATCCTTGATGTTTTCTAACTGTGTGCCGACACTGGCGTCAATAATCTCATCCGGAAGTTCAATAATGCAGGTACCGTCCTCCCCGTTATCCATCGTGATTATCTTAATATTATCAGACAGCTTTGACATTGCCTCCAGAAACTCCGTATCCACCTCCATGGATACTCCTGTATCCGCTTTTGTTACATATATTTTCGCCCACTGCTTTTTTCTGATCTTATCTGTGGCTGCAAGGATCATCCGCTTCACGATATCTCCGCTGGACTTCAGACTGGTCTGTACAATCTTCTCCGCCACCGCCAGAGATATCCTCTTCAAGTCATCTATATACTGCTCCAGAAGCTTCGTCTTCTCAATAGACACATCATTAACAACTTCTGTAATGTCTGCCCTGAGCTTTGCCAGCTCCTGGTCAAGAAGTCTTCTCTGCTCCTCATATGCCTCTCTGAGGCCGTCATCATGCCCCGATTCTCTTCCTTCATTATAACCTTTCTCACGGAGAAGATCCGCCTGTTCGCGTGCCTCTGATATGATCTGGGCCGCCTTTTTTCTTGCCTCTTCCAGTATCTCATTCTCAGCAGCCGTAATCTCATCCCTGATGCGTTCTTCGTCCTCTTCTTCCCCGTCGGCATCTTCCGTCTCTTCGTCCGGCTCTTCCGCCTCTGCATCTTCATTCAGCATAAATCCCGCGAAGAAGTCAAAGGGTTTGATATCCTCCTTCTCCTTCGCCGGACCCTTCACAATCCTAGGCAATGATTTCATCCTTTCCGCTCTTAACTATGATCAGTTCTCCCGCTTCCTCAAGCCGTCTGATTACGCCTACGATGCGGCTCTGAGCCTCTTCAACATCCCTCAGACGTACGTTAACCGTAACCTCAAGATCGGACTCAATACTCTCAGCCATACGACTGGATACATTTGCGAAGATAAGCTCTTTGATGTTATCATCAGATCCCTTAAGTGCGTATACAATATCCTTAACATCACATTCACGGATAAATCTCTGAATAGATCTGTTGTCCATAGAGACAATATCCTCGAATACGAACATCTTCTTGCGGATGTTTTCTGCAAGCTCTTCGTTCTCTTTGCCAAGCTCATCAAAGATGTACTTCTCATTGGTTCTATCCATATGATTCATAACATCTGCTATGTAATCGATACCGCCAATCTTCGTAAAGTCTTGTGTTGTAAGAATTGATTCGAATCTTTTCTTAAGAGAGGTCTCCACTACCCTGATCGCATCAGGAGATGCACTCTCCATCCTTGCGATTGCCTCTACTACCCTGATCCGCTTATCCTTCGGAAGCTCACTAATCACTGCAGATGCCTGATCTGCATCTGCATAGGATAATACCAGGGCAATTGTCTGCGCTCTTTCGTGCTGCAGGAAAGAGATCAGATTCTTCACATTACTCTTTCTGACAAATTCAAACGGACGTACCTTCATGGACTTGGACAGCTTCTCAAGAAGTGTCTGCGCCGTACTCTCGCCAAATGCCTTTTCAAGTACGGCACGTGCATACTCCATGCCGCCGTCTGTCACAACTTTCTGCGTCAGACAAGTCTTATAGAATTCATCCAGGACAGCCTCCATCTGTTCCGGAGTAATATGTCCCAGCTTCGCTACTTCAATTGTTAATTTTTCAATGTCACTCTCACTCAGATGCTTATAAATCTTAGACGCTTTATCAGCTCCAAGCGAAACAATGACTGCCGCCGCTCTCTGCTCGGGTGAAAGTTTATTCTCCGCTTCCATCTCCACCGCCTCCATTCAGCCAGTTTTTCAGCAACTGTGCAGCTATCTCCGGATTCTGCTCTGCAAATTCGCGGACGCTTCTCTTCAGTTCCATACCTCTGTCGTTCTTGATCTCCTGCAACTCCTTGTTGAGATCGAAGACTTCCTCTTCTCCGGTATCCAGATCTCCCAGGAGTCCTTCCACAGCGCCTTCTTCCATCGCAGCCTCTTCCGCTGCTGCAAGCTCTTCCGCTTCTTCCTCTGCCCTGCGCCTGCGTCTTATAAGCAGGAAGATAAGAAGTGCAAGCAAAAGCACAAGGAGAACTGCCGCTACAATGAATACCCAGAGCGGAACGGATTCGACGAATCTTACAAAGCCGTTCTTTGTCTCCTCCTCATCATCAGAGCCTTCGCTGAACGGTGCACTTACAACCGTAATCTTCTCCCGCTGGTCCGCCGCTGCAATACCTGCCGCATTTCCCACAAGGGCAAGAAGCTGACTCTCTCTCAGGCTCCCGTACCCTTCTCCGTTAATCGCAACGGATACAGTAAGGTCATCCAGTGCTCCCGGCGACACCTGCCCCTGCTCCTTAATCTGATTCACCAGATATTCTCTGGAAACACTTTCGCTGGATGCACCTGTATTGTTATTATTACTGTCCGTATTATATTCCGCCGTGTCCGCGTTTGTCTCTGTTCCCGCAACGCCTCCGGCTGTGTTTCCGCCTCCGGCACGTTCGGTATAGAGATCCTCCTTGCTGACAATTCCCGTCTTATCCTCTTCGTCTATCTTCTCTGGAGTATTGTAGGTAATGGTTTCCCGTACCAGATTCTCCATATTAATCTTTGCCCGTGCGGATACCTTTACATTGTCCCGCCCGTAGATCGGTCCAAGCACCTTCACCACATTATTGGAAATCTGACGTTCAATTACCCTGGCAATCTCCTCAACATCTGAGCCATTCACGGATGAACTGTTCCCGTCCGCGTCAACAGACACGTCATTTCCCTCTCCATCCAGAACGACTACCTCAGTAAGCTCCATTCCCGCAACGCTCTTTGCAACAAGTCTCTGTATACCCGCCACCTGCTCAGTTGTCGGAGAACCGCCTCCCTCCATAGTCACAAATACCGAGGCGCTGGGGCCTTCTCCCTCGTCATCGCTCAGTACATATTTGCTCTCTTCGCCCAGGGCGATTGTTACTTTTGCATCCTTTACGCCCTCAAAGCATCTGATCGTAGCTCCGATACGATCCTGCAGTTCATACAGCTTATACGTATTCTTGTCAGAATCCGTAGTCATCATGCCTGCATTATCCTTGAAGGTGTCATATGTAAATCCATTCTTCGGATAGCCTTCCTGAACAAGCGCCGCCTTCGTCTGGTCCAGCACATCCTTCTTCACCAGAATCTCCGAATCACCGTCATACTTAAAGTCAACGCCGTCCTCCTGCAGCTTCTGGGTGATCTGCTGTGCCTCCTCCTGTCCAAGCCCGGTAAAAAGAGTCTCGTAAGGCTGATTGTTTAAAATAAGCGCTATGATGACAGCTCCGACGATCAATGCTGCTACGCCGATAATGATTATCTTCTTAGTCCTGCTGTTTAGCTTTTCAACTAATTCTTTTAATTGATCGATTCTCTCTTTCATTATTCAAAACTCTCTTATCTCTTTTTGGTTTTTTGTGCCGCAATAACTTCCGCCTAAAGGCGAAGAAATATCAGTTCATAAGTCCTCTTATGAACTGATACGCATAATCTCATTATAAGATTGCAGCGCCTGTGATCTGAGAGCTATCAGCAAATCTGCCGCAAGCTGCGCCTGATTAGATGCAATCATAACCGTATGCGGATCTTCTATCTGTCCCGTCGCCAGACGGTACTGTTCCTTAACCAAGGTATCCTCTGTTGTCCTCACGTTTCCGATCGCCTCTTCAAATATTCCCTTGAATGTGGATATCCCTTCCTGTCCCTTAACCTGGGTGCTCTTCTGTGCGTCTCCGTTTAAGGTGATCGGCTGAATCGCGGTAAAGCTCATAGGCTCAATGGGTGTAATGAACTTCTCTTCCATAATTATGTATCAATCCTTTCTCTACTGTCCTTTAATTGCCGACTGATATCTCTTGATATCATTGGTCACTGACTGCAGAAGGTAATTATAATGAAGCCATGTTCTGGTCATCTCCGTCTCTTCCACATCCGCATTCACATTATTCTCATCCACTCTTGCCGTGTCATCTCTTGTATAAACCGTATACCCCGCTCCCTCTATGGCCTCTCTCATCTTCGCACTGCTCTTCGTCTCATCCGCAGCAATCAGACGTTTTCTGAAAGCCTCTTCGAAGCTCACCTGTTTTCTCTTGTATCCCGGAGTATCAATATTCGCCAGATTATCCGAAAGCGCCTCCTGCTTTTTCCACAGGCAGTCTAATGACTTCTGTGCCATTGAAATCGTATTACCAAATATCATGTCTGTCACATCCTTATTGTTATATATACTTGCAGTTCTTAAGGGTTTTTACCAAATACATCATTTTTTTACACAATGTACCATCCATTATCATACACCTAATAGAAAAAAAAGTCTATAGTTTTTCATCATTTCCATGAATATTCTCAATTAACAGTTACAGGAAATATCTTTCCTCCTCGTCTTCCTGTTCCTTTTCAGAGCCACCCGAGACCTGAAGCGACTGTCCAAGGTCATTCATCCGCTCCACCATCTTAAGCTGGATCTGTGCCATATAATACTGTGACATCACATCCGAAACGCTCATCCCTCCGGTTCCCTTCTCTGTGCTGTCAGACACGTAAGACATCCCCTGCTGCTCCCCGGCCGTCTGCACCGTCTTTCCCGTCGTAAGATCTGTCCCCATATACCCCATGATTCTGTCTATGTAATTGATCGTCTCTGTAAATGGAGGAACGCCCCCGTACTTCGCCACGTTGCCGCTGCCTGCATTATACGCCGCAAGGGCAAGCTCCACATCGCCGTCATACTCCTTAAGCTTTTCCGCAATATATTTTGCCCCTCCCATAATATTACTTCTGGCGTCAAATGGATTATCCACTCCCAGATAGCGGGCAGTTGCCGGCATAAGCTGCATCACCCCCTGTGCTCCCACAGCAGACACTGCATTGGCATTAAAACCGGACTCCGCCTTTCCTACAGCCTTAAGAAGCTGCACCGGCACGCCGTAAAGCTTTGCCGCTTCCTCAAAAATGGAATCCATACTCTCCGGCACGCCTGTTACTCCTGCCGTATCCTTAAATGTATCCACAAAGCTTTTGCTGCCGGACGCTTTACTGCCCCTGGGACTTCCGTTTGTCCTGAGCCCGTTTGCGGTACTTTCTCCCTGAATACTCCGGTCCGGGTTCAGAAGATAATTCATATAATTATACAAATTCTCATATACTGCATAATTGCCTGTCATAGCCATCATCTCCTAACTTTCCTTATTATATATCTACAGTTCAAATATCCGCCCCTCGCTGAAAGCGACTTTAAAATAGGCCGGATGTATTGCTTAGTAATCCTTTAACACTTATCTCATATATAGCATGTATAGTACAAGAAGTGTAAATTATGCAAATATATATTATTATGCCATTTTTCTTTTCTCTTGAAAAGAGCTTTTCGTAATTTTTTGAATTTTTTTAGAAAATTCGACATCTATATATTTACAATCCATAAAATGAGGTATAAAATATAACTTACATGGGAGTACGCCACAATCCAAACGTACACAGGAGGTGACAGACACTTTTTCACCTCCATCAATATTATGATACAAGCGTCAAAAGGTCATGCGTTTCATGCTTGCATGAAAAAGCATGACCTTGGGACGCGAAAAAGCACCGAAAAGCATCCATTTTTCGTAAAAAAATGAGCGGATTTGAGGTGTTTTAGGATTGTTGGAGTGCGTAAGCACGGAACAATCCGTGTATCAGAAGTGTCAAAATACCTTTTGACGCTTACATCATATTATACTGGGAGGGATTAAAAAGTGTTAAAAAATTTAAAAGTAAGAAGTAAGCTATTTTTTTCATTCAGCATTGTGATACTCTTTTATATTATTGCAATCATAGCGTCTTCGATCGGACTGGGAAGCGTCTTCGGCGGGCTGGAAAACTTTTATAAGGTTCCATACCCGATGGTAAAGTACGCATTGCAGGCTCAATCCACAACAAGGCAGGTTCAGCTGACCGTATTCCGCGCCAGTGCTGCAGGCGATGACTCAGCGATCCAGTCCTATCTGTCCGAGATAGATCAGGGGGTCACACAGCTGAGCAGCGCCCTTGATTCCCTGGCGGAATGTTATGAAGGAGATGCTGCTCTTCTGCAGTCCATGCAGGCTGCCGCACAGGACACAAGTACAGCACGGTCTAAAACGATCAAGTGTCTGGAGAATAATGATCTGGAAGGCGCAGTTGAACTGACAACCGGCGAATATGCCGAAGCATCCGCCAATATGCAGAGCAGACTTCAGGAAATTATCGAAAATGCACAGGCAAAGGCTGATGAATATTACACCAGCGGTTCCACTACAAAAAAATATTGTAACTATATCCTCTATGGACTGGCAGTTGTCAGCGTGATACTGACCCTTTTCCTTTCCATTAGCATTATCCGGGGAATCACATATCCGATTGCCGAGATTGAACATGCCGTAGTAGCAATGGCCAAGGGCGATATGCACTCAGAGGTTACATACCAGTCCAAAGATGAACTCGGTGTACTTGCCGAGAACCTCCGTTTTGTGTTAAAGACCTTGTCCGAATACATCTCTCATATCTGTTCCAGACTGGACTCACTGGCAGACGGCGATCTGTCTGTAGAGATGGATATGGATTATCTTGGGGAATTTGCTTCGATTAAGAACTCAGGAAACAAAATTATTCGTTCCCTGAACGATACACTCGGACAGATTCATGTAGCTGCCGACCAGGTATCAAGCGGTTCAGACCAGGTATCAAGCGGTGCGCAGGCATTAAGCCAGGGCGCAACTGAGCAGGCAAGCTCTGTAGAAGAATTAGTTGCCACATTAAGCACCCTGTCTGAGCAGGTAAATCAGACTGCTGCTAATTCACGGGATGTAAATAACCTGATACTTGAAACAGCGGGCGAGGTCAATAACAGCAATTCCAAGATGGAAGCCATGATGACTGCCATGACTAAGATTAACGAATGCTCAAGCGAGATCGAAAAGATTATTAAGACAATCGAGGACATTGCATTCCAGACCAATATCCTTGCACTGAATGCGGCTGTCGAGGCTGCACGCGCGGGTGAATCCGGCAAGGGCTTCGCAGTTGTGGCTGATGAGGTGAGAACACTGGCTTCAAGAAGCGCAGAGGCTGCCAAGGATACTACTGTACTGATCAGCAATTCTCTTACCGCAGTTGCAGAAGGAAACGAGATTGCAGCAGACACACAGAAGTCCCTGTTTAATGTTGTAACAAGTGCACAGCAGATTGAGAGCAACATGGCACATATAACAGAGGCCTCCGACATGCAGGCAGAAGGACTTCAGCAGGTTACTCTGGGAATCGACCAGATCTCCTCTGTTATCCAGACAAACTCCGCAACCGCACAGCAGAGCGCTGCTGCCAGCGAAGAGCTTTTCAGCCAGTCTACACTGCTTAAGAATCTGGTTAACCGTTTTCATTTAAAAGGGATGTCGACTTCAGCTTTTACAAGTCCGTCCTCTGACCCGGCGTCTGTAGTGTCTGCCACAAGCACAGATTTCAGCCTCAGCGCCGAATCCTCTTCGCCGAGCTACACTGACAGTACCTCTCCGATCTATTCTACAGTCGGAGAAGTAGACCTTTCCCTTGCGGACAGCAACCCGGTATCGGAAGAAAAGGCATCCTATACACCGGCGCCTACCGTACCGTTTGTAAACAACAATGACAAATACTAAACCTTATTGTTTACGGTGCAAGCAGTAACATAGCAACTACTAATAAAAAAGAGAGTTTCGTTTACGAAACTCTCTTTTTATAGTCAAATGCCCCACAGCAGACTACGGGGCATGAAATTTGTTATACGCACCAAGCCGCTGGGTATTTGACTCTCTCGGCCGTCTCAAATATCCATGCAAGCATGGCTACTTGGCTTGTTGATTCGCGGGAATAAATGCAATATCAGTACAACACCAGCGGCGGTTCCACTGTAAGCCTGGGCCTTCCTCCGCGCAGCCCCTCAATGAGCACCATATTAGGCTCTTTATCCACATAGGGATGCACAAAGCGGATCCTCTTCGGCTCAATCTTATGTGCACACATCTTCATAAAGATCTCCGGCAGCCGGAAGGGTCTGTGAATCATATAGAATCTTCCCTTCCAGTTCAGAAGCTTCTTACTCTCCCGCAGGACATCCTCCAGTGTACACATTACCTCATGCCGGGCAACATACAATGCCTCATTTTCATTTTTCAGTCCATGCTGTCCGATCATGTAAGGTGGGTTCACGGTAATAACCTCAAAGGAGGCTGCGCCAAATGTCCCTGCTGCCTCCCTGATATCTCCTGTTACAATTCTGATGCTCTCCTCAAGCCCGTTATAGACAACACTTCTTCTCGCCATGTCCGCGCTTTCCTCCTGAAGCTCCAGCCCGGTATAGATTCCGCCCTCATTTTTCGCCTCAAGAAGTATAGGCAGAATCCCGGTACCTGTTCCCAGGTCCAGCACATGCTCGCCCTTCTTCACCACTGCAAAATCAGACAGAAGCACTGCGTCTATCCCAAAGCAGAAACGCCCCGGATGCTGGATGATCTCATACCCATTGATCATAAGGTCATCCAGGCGCTCGCCCTCCAGTAATCTTATATCCTTATTCATCATCCAGCTTCGATGCTCCGTTCTTCTCTTCCAACGCTTTCAGCTCTGCCATCTCTTCCCTGGTCAGCTTAACATCCTTTTTCTTCCTCTTTGGCCTGAAGCGGAGTTCACTCGCCTTGTATTCCCGTATCTCCTTCTCGTCATTGTCCAGCGTTACGATCACCTTCACAAGCTGGCGGAGTACATTCACAGACTGCACATCTCCCTTAAGCCCCTCAGGGGTAGTCACACGGTCTCCGTTCCCGGGAAGGCGGCTGTTAAGCTGCTCATATGTCTCTTCCTCATTAGTCAGACAGCACATCAGGCGTCCGCACACGCCAGAGATCTTCGTCGGATTCAGAGACAGATTCTGTTCCTTTGCCATCTTAATGGAAACCGGTGCAAATTCAGCAAGATACGTATGGCAGCACAGTGAGCGCCCGCAGATTCCAATACCGCCGCGGATCTTCGTCTCATCCCGCACCCCGATCTGCCGCAGCTCAATTCTAGTACGGAACACACTTGCCAGATCCTTCACAAGCTCCCGGAAATCAATCCGTCCATCCGCCGTAAAATAAAACAGCACCTTATTATTATCAAATGTATACTCTGCATTAATCAGCTTCATCTCAAGCCCATGCTTCCGGATCTTCTCCAGACAGATCGCAAAGGCTTCCTTCTCCTTCTCCCTGTTTCTGGCTTCCTTATTCTTATCCTCCTCAGTCGCAATCCGGATAACCGGCTTTAGAGGCTGGGTAATACGGGAATCCTCCACTTCCTTCGGTCCAGTCACTACGGAACCAAACTCCACTCCTCTGGCCGTCTCCACAATTACCTTGTCGCCGTTCTTTACTTTATGTCTGCCCGGCGCAAAAAAATAAATCTTCCCCGCCGGGCGGAATCTTACTCCTATTACTCTTACCATTGCCTAATTCTCCTTTATCGTCAAGAACAAAAGCTCCATCACCAGCTCAAAATTCACGTTGGCCCGAAGCCTTGCCTTCGCCTTTTCCAAACTCTCAAGAATCAATCCGATTCCTTCATAAGAACTCCTTCTTGCCTGTTCCTTCATATAATGCATCTGATCCTTCAGGACAACCCTCTCCGTATCTCTTGTCGCCTTATAGAGCAAAGCATCGCGATACCATATCATAATGATATCCAGAAAATCCGTAATTTCTAATTTGTATGCAGACACACGGTTCACTGCCTCCACGATCTCGCTGATCTCCATATCCTGAACATGCTGCAGAAGATGGAGCGCCTCCTCTCTGATCTCATTAAAATGTTCAGAATTCGCCAGCGTGATGGCTCTTCCCATATTCCCCTGTGCAAATGCCGCACAGATATCCGCCTTATAATCCGGCACCTGCAGTCTCTCCATCAGATATTTACGGATCAGGGTCTCCTTAATATTGCGCAGCTTAAGCATGACACAGCGGGAATTAATCGTCGGAAGCAGCATGTCCGCATTCTCCGTCAGAAGCAGAATCACGGCATACTCCGGCGGCTCCTCTATCGTCTTTAGAAGTGCATTCTGTGCCTGTGCAGTCATCAGATCCGCCTGCGGAATGATATAGATCTTATATGGTCCGCTGTAGGGCTTGATCTGGATCGTGTTATTCACCTGTTCTCTTATATCGTCTACACCAATAGAATTCGGCTTCTCATGGGTTACTGTGATAATATCCGGGTGGTTGCCGCTTTCTGCCTGGATACACGAATGGCATTTGCTGCAGGGATCCCCATCTCTTCTTTCACACAAAAGCGTCATGGCAAAAAGCCTTGCGAGCATCTTCTTTCCTGCTCCCCTTGCGCCATTGATAATATACGCATGTGTCACCTTATCCTCCCTGGCCGCATTCTGTATATACCGTATAATGTCTTTATGTCCAACTACATCTTTAAAGCTTCCCATGTTGTATCCCCTCTACATTCTTCTTAAAGTAACTCCCGAATCACTTTCTTACAGCCAGCGCAGTAAAAACGCAGGCCTGCTGAGCAGTTACAAGTATATTCTTATCTATTGTAACATACTTTTATACCCTGTAACAATGTTTCTTTGCAAATTAATTGGGGACGGGGCATTTTTCGCCATAGCGCGCATCAGAAGCTCCAGTGGAGCTTCTGATGTGAAAAATGCCCCGTCCCCAATTGACTCTCATCCTATTTTTTTATCGTTACACTTTCAAATTCGTCGATAATTGACTGATCTGGCGCCTTCGTCACAAGGCTCACAATTATAATCATTGCCAGTGACACAAGGAATGCCGGAAGCAGTTCATAGATATCAAGCACTCCGCCCATCGGACGAACCATGTATTTCCAGATAAATACCATTGCTCCGCCGGAAATCATGCCTGCAAGAGCTCCCTGCAGTGTTGTACGCTTCCAGAACAGTGAGCAGATCATAACTCCTGCAAAAGCTGCTCCCATACCTGCCCATGCGAAGGATACGATACCAAATACGCTGGAATTAGGATCTCTTGCCATGAATAACGCAATAAGCGCAATGACCAGAATTGTACCTCTGGCTACAAGGAGTCCCTGCTTTTCCGTCAGCTTCTTTCCCATAAAATCCTGGACAATATTCTCGGATACGCCGGACGCTGCAACAAGCATCTGGCTGTCTGCCGTAGACATGGTTGCTGCAAGGATGCCTGCAAGAATCACACCACCGAGAACTGCTGTCACGAAGCCGTGCTGGCTCAATAGATTGGTCAGTGCAATAATAATGCGCTCGCTGTCCTCAAGCGGCTCCATTGCCCCTGCATTTACCACTGCCAGGCCTACAATACCGATGAAGATAGCAACACCCATGGCAATTGTTACCCATACAGAAGCAACACGTCTGGAAAGCACAAGCTTATTCTCGTCCTCAATTGACATAAATCTTACGAGAATATGGGGCATACCGAAGTAACCGATTCCCCATGCCAGAAGTGATACTGCTGACAGCGCAGAATACGGAACTGCCGTTCCTGCAACCGCATCATGAATCGCGGAAAAGGAGAGATACCCGGACAGTGACTTCGCATTGTCCATAACTGCATCCATGCCGCCCGCGCTGCTCACACCAAATGTTACGATGGAAACAAGCGCAATGGACATAACGATACTTTGAATCAAATCATTCGTCGCTACAGTTGTGAATCCTCCTGCAATCGTGTAGACTACAATAATAATGGCAAACATGATCGCACCTGTCATATAATCCAGCCCAAACAGCGAATTAAACAGCTTGCCGCATGCCGCAAACCCAGATGCTACATACGGTACGAAAAATACTACAATAATAACTGCTGAAATCGCTGTAATAATATTCCTGTCATCATGGAATCTCTTTGCAAAGAATGTAGGCACTGTAATCGCACCGATTTTCTCTGAATAACGTCTCAGTCTTCTTGACGTAAAGAGCCAGTTCAGATATGTACCTATTGCAAGACCTGCCGCAGTCCAGAATGCATCTGCAAGACCCGTAAGATATGCAACTCCCGGAAGACCCATAAGAAGCCAGCTTGACATATCGCTCGCCTCCGCACTCATGGCAACAACCAGAGCGCCCATCTTCCTTCCGCCGAGATAAAAATCCTCACTGCTGCTGTTCTTTCTCGCATTATAAGCCCCTACGCCAATCAGCAGGCACATATAAGCGAGAATCGTACACAAAATAATAACGCTGACACCACTCATAAAACACACCTCTTCTTCCTTTTTTCAAATACCTCCGGTTCCATGCTGCATCGCAGCACCAGTGCAGCACTTCTAGGAAGATGCTAAAACGTAACAGCCCAGGCTGGCCTGTCTGTTAAGAAATACTGCACTGGGACATCAATATACTGCTATTATGCTGCAATACACATCCCTTGGAGGGTTGAGTATACTATAGCACCTGGAAGAAGCCATGTCAATAAAAACATTACATTTTCTTATGTCTCCATTAGATTATCTTATTTTTCAAAACTTCCTGCGCTTCCATGCCTTATACCGTGTCTCTTCCTCTTTAAGCAGCAGTCTGAGCCCGCTTTCCTCCTTCTCCTTTAACATCCTCTCCCATACATGGGCGATAAACTAGTACAGCCTTGCGTTCCCTCTATCGTTCTGCCCATATACTACATAAAAACAAACAAAAAGGAACAACAAACTATGAAAATTGAAGAAAGAAGTGAATTGCTTGTCATCGACATTCCGCAAAAAGATTTCAAAGAGATGGCAGAGGATAATATGGACAGTCCAATGTGGGACTGGATCTGTAACACAAAGAGGGTACTGGATTATTTTTAATCCTTATCAAATTCTGTCATAATGCGTCCACATACGAACAATTTTTATCGTCCCTTGATATTCAACTTCATTAATGACAACTGACTCATTGTATACCTGATAAACTAATCTATGCTGAATATTAATTCTTCTGGAATAATATCCGCTTAAATTTCCTAATAATCCTTCATACGGTGGTAGATTTTGAAAAGGATTTTCTGCTATTAAATCCAACAATTTTTTGGCTTTTGGAGCAAGTCCCGCCCCTTTTAGCAACTTCTTGTCTTTGTCAGCCTGTTTACTAAATCTAATTATATACATTTACCATTCCTCACTTGGATCATATACCGAACAATCCTCAAGCGGCTCTTTTCCTGCTTCAACAATACTTTCTGCCATACCCGGAATAGAATTCAGGTATAATGTTTCCTGTATAGCGTTCCAATCATCCTCTGATATGAGAACACCATTTTTCCCACGATTATTCGTAATTGTGATTGGCTGACTGTTATTATTAACCTCAGATAATATTTGATATATATTTTCTCTTGCTTTTGTCACACTTATTGCAGTCATGTTACCATCTCCTTTTCTAAATTATAACGTACGCATTTACGTACGTCAATATGCAAGTTGGGGACGGGGCATTTTTAAAAATGCCCCGTCCCCAACTTGCTAATTTGCTATTTTGATGAGTGCGGACAGTCGCTGCAGCCGCAGCTACAGCCGACACAGCTTCCTGTCTTCTTCTTTTTTATCCACATGCTTCTGATCACCAGTACGACTACAATCAGCAGGATTCCCCCGACTATAGCCGTTGACAGTACACTGCTGCCTGCTGCCAGTACCATTCACATCCTCTCCTTTCTGTTATGTTAAAGTATTTCTAACTCCTTTTTTCAAACATATCCGGGTATCCCGGCTTATCCTCTTGCTCCGGCGCGTACGCTTGATATGTTCATATGGAATGTGTTGCTTTCTTTATACGGTCTGAACAGAAGATATAAAAATCCGATCAATACCAGCAGAGCCGCTATTGTTCCGATGCCGAAGCCTGCTCCTGAAAATACCATTCCGAACTGGTAGATGCACAGGGAAACCAGATAGGCGAATACACACTGATATCCGATTGCGAACCAGAACCATCTGATATTGTTCATCTCACGTTTGATTGCTCCCATGGCTGCAAAGCAAGGTGCGCACAGAAGGTTAAACACAAGGAAGGAATATGCGGATAATGCCGTCATGCTTCCTGCAAGAGTCTGCCAGATCTCGTTTCCTTCTTCTGACACTTCGCCGAAGCCATACAGGATGCCAAAGGTCCCCACGACATTTTCCTTTGCTACAAGGCCTGTGATTGCTGCAACTGCAGATTTCCAGTCGCCCCATCCAAGGGGTGTGAAGATCCATGCAAATGTCTGACCAATATTGGAAAGAAGTCCGTCGCTTAAGTCTTCTACCATGCCAAATTTTCCATCCACAACACCGAAGCTTGATGTGAACCAGATGAAGATGGTTGACAGCAGAATGACTGTACCTGCCTTCTTGATGAAAGACCAGCCGCGCTCCCACATACTGCGCAGAACATTTCCTACTGTGGGAAGGTGGTACGCCGGAAGCTCCATAACAAAGGGAGCCGGATCTCCTGCGAACATCCTTGTTTTCTTTAAAATAATTCCCGAGCAGATAATCGCTGCGATTCCGATGAAATACGCGCTTGGTGCAACCCAGGATGCCCCGCCAAACAGCGCGCCTGCAATCAGCCCGATGATCGGCAGCTTCGCGCCGCAGGGGATAAAGGTGGTTGTCATGATTGTCATCTTGCGGTCACGGTCATTTTCAATGGTTCTTGATGCCATAATGCCGGGAACGCCGCAGCCTGTTCCGATAAGCATCGGGATGAAGGACTTTCCTGACAGCCCGAATTTACGGAAAATCCGGTCCATGATAAATGCTACGCGCGCCATGTATCCGCATCCTTCCAGGAATGCAAGGAAAATGAATAATACCAGCATCTGTGGCACGAATCCCAATACTGCTCCCACACCGGCTACAATACCATCAAGGATGAGTCCCTGAAGCCAGTCTGCGCAGCCAATGCTCCCCAGGAAACCTTCCACTGCAGGCGGAATAATCTCACCAAACAGGACGTCATTAGTCCAACCTGTAACATAATCCCCAACCGTTGAGACAGAGACATAATATACAAGCCACATAACCGCCGCGAAGATTGGAAGCGCCAGCCACCGGTTTGTTACAATACGGTCAATCTTATCTGACGTTGTAAGCTTTTCCTTTGATGCTTTCGTAAGGCACTCCCCTATAATGGAACCAATGTAGCAATATCTCTCATTCGTAATAATGCTTTCGGAATCATCATCCATTTCCTTCTCAGCCTTTTGGATAATATCTTCCGCAGCAGGCACGTTTGCCATAATCTCTTTGATCCTGCTGTCGCGCTCAAAAAGTTTAATCGCATAGAAGCGCTTCTGTTCCTCCGGAATATCGCCGATCAGGTTCTGAATATCACACAGCGCCCCTTCAACCTTTGCGCCAAACTCATGCACCGGGGCAGAGCCGCTTTTTTGTCTGGCCGCCGCAACTGCCTTTGAAGCAGCTTCCCTGATGCCGTCACCCTTCAGCGCGGAGATCGATACTACCTCGCAGCCAAGCTTATCACCCAGCTTCTTTGTATCAATCATGTCGCCGGATTTCCTCACTACATCCATCATGTTCACGGCCATGACAACCGGTATCCCAAGCTCCGTAAGCTGCGTAGTAAGATAAAGGTTCCTCTCCAGATTCGTCCCGTCTACAATATTAAGAATAGCATCCGGACGCTCTGTAATCAAATAATTTCTCGCCACAACCTCCTCTAATGTATATGGCGAAAGGGAATAGATTCCAGGAAGATCCATGATGACTACCTCTTTATCCTCCTTAAGCTTCCCCTCCTTCTTCTCAACTGTAACTCCCGGCCAGTTTCCTACAAATTGGTTGGAACCCGTCAGCGCGTTGAACAAAGTCGTCTTTCCGCTGTTCGGGTTTCCAGCAAGTGCAATTTTCACTCCCATTTCTACACATCCTCCTATACTTTATGCTGTAACCGTCCAGACAGGCTGACCTGTCACTTCACGGCCTGCTACTTATCCTGTGGTCTGCTAACCGTTCACACAGACCGGCCTGTCGTCTCAAGGACCGACGCTTATCCTGCGGCCTGCTGCTTATCCTACCTCTATCATCTCTGCATCTGCCTTGCGAAGTGACAGCTCATAGCCGCGGACAGTAACCTCTACCGGATCGCCAAGCGGCGCCACCTTACGGACATAAATACCTGTTCCCTTCGTGATCCCCATATCCATAATTCTCCTTTTTACGGCTCCCTCTCCGTGAAGCTTCACAACAGATACCGTCTCATCACATCTGACATCCCTTAATGTACGCATCCTCTTCTCCTCCCTAAGCATTAACAGTTCAGCTGAACAGCCTACACCATGATCATAACTGCAATCCCTTTACTGACTGCAACCCTTGAATCTTTAACCTGGACAATTATGTTGCCTCCGCCCGAAGACACAACTCTCACCTGTTCGCCTGTCACGAACCCCAGATTCTCTAAAAACTTCCTCACCTCATCCTGTCCGCCGACACGTTTAATCTCACCAGTTTCACCGTTTGACAATAGCGTCAATGGCATCACAATTCCCCCTTTCCATCTGATCCTTTTAATTCATATGACCATCTCTTCCGGAGCAGGCCCATATCCTCCAAAAGCTGCACGGTTCTGTACACAGTAGCCATTCCGACCCTGCTGTCAATGCGCTTCGCAGCAAAATAAATCTCCTTGCAGGACGAATATTCATTCCCAAAGATCAGGCCTAACAGAAGCTTTCTCTGTCCTGTAATACGGTATCCTTCACTTTTCAACTGACTGATTGCCTTCTCCAGATTCTCTTCCTTACTCATATGTATCCTCACACATCAATGATATTGATTATCATTTACACAACGTATTATATTCCTAATGATAATGATTGTCAATATTGTTATTGATAAATTTTCTCAATAAAAAAAGAGTCTGACCCAGCGAAGCGAGGCCATCCCACAGAGGGTTTTTGTATATAAAAAGTTGGGGACGGGGCATTTTTAAAAATGCCCCGTCCCCAACTTTTTATTCAACTGGTGCCAGTTCCTCTTCTAACTCTTCTTCGTACCCGAAGTCTTCCTCAGCCTCTTCCTCGTCATATTTCTCCGGCTCTTCCTCATCGTATTCCTCCAGCTCTAACTGCTCACTGTCATCATACTCCTCATAGCCGTCATATTCCTCATAGCTGTCGTCATCTTCCTCTTCGATCTCCAGCTCATCGTCCAGATCAATCTCTCCCTCGATCTGTACATCACGGTACTTGTGCATACCCGTACCTGCCGGGATGTGCTTACCGATGATCACATTTTCCTTAAGACCTACAAGCGGGTCGATCTTGCCCTTGATGGCAGCTTCTGTGAGAACCTTGGTTGTCTCCTGGAAGGATGCCGCTGAAAGGAAGGAATTGGTCGCAAGAGATGCCTTTGTAATACCGAGCATAATCTGCTCTCCGGCTGCCGGCTCTTTGCCTTCTGCCTCCAGCTCCTTATTCCTGTCTTCGAATTCCAGAATATCTACATTAGTTCCCGGAAGGAACTCAGAATCTCCTGCCTCTTCGATGCGGACCTTCTTAAGCATCTGACGCACAATCACCTCAATATGCTTATCATTGATATCAACACCCTGGAGACGGTATACACGCTGTACCTCCTGGATCATATAATCCTGTACCGCCCGCAGCCCCTTGATTCTTAAGATATCATGAGGATTAACACTACCCTCTGTCAGCTCGTCGCCGGCCTCAAGCACAGCTCCGTCCTGTACCTTAATTCTGGAGCCATAAGGTATCAGGTATGCCTTTGACTCGCCCGTCTCATTGTTCGTCACAATAATCTCGCGCTTCTTCTTTGTATCATTAATATTCGCTTTTCCTGCGAACTCAGTAATAATCGCAAGACCTTTCGGCTTTCTTGCTTCAAAAAGCTCCTCGACACGGGGAAGACCCTGTGTGATATCGTCACCGGCAACACCGCCTGTATGGAAGGTACGCATAGTAAGCTGTGTACCTGGCTCTCCGATGGACTGGGCCGCGATAATACCAACCGCTTCACCAACCTGCACAGGCTCTCCGGTCGCCATGTTGGCTCCGTAGCACTTCGCGCAGATTCCGGTGTGTGAACGACATGTGAGAATGGTACGGATCTTAATCTTCGTAAGCGGCTCACCGTTCTCGTCAACACCCTTCTTCATAACGAGCTCCGCCCGCTTCGGCGTTACCATATGATTTGCCTTCACAAGAACATTGCCGTCCTTATCCACTATATCCTCGCAGAGGTAACGTCCTGTAATACGCTCCTGCAGGCTCTCGATCTCTTCCTTTCCATCCAGAAATGCACGCACATACATGCCCGGGATCTCCCCGTCCTTTTCAGCACAGTCAACCTCATGAATAATGAGCTCCTGTGATACGTCAACCAGACGCCTTGTAAGGTATCCGGAATCGGCGGTACGAAGAGCCGTATCAGACAGTCCTTTACGTGCTCCATGGGCGGACATAAAGTACTCCAGTACGTCAAGACCCTCTCGGAAATTCGACTTGATAGGGAGCTCAATAGTACGTCCAGTCGTATCCGCCATCAGACCACGCATACCCGCAAGCTGCTTAATCTGCTTGTCAGAACCACGGGCTCCGGAATCCGCCATCATGAAAATATTGTTATATTTGTCAAGACCAGTAAGCAGCGCCTCAGTAAGAGCGTCATCCGTTGCCTTCCAGGTCTCAACTACTTCCTTATAACGCTCTTCCTCTGTAATCAGACCACGCTTAAAGTTCTTGGTAATCTTATCCACAGTATCCTGTGCCTGCTGAATCATCTCCGGCTTCTGGGGCGGCACAGTCATATCGGAAATAGATACGGTCATGGCCGCTCTTGTGGAATATTTATATCCAATTGATTTTACCGCGTCAAGCACCTCTGCAGTAGCGGTAGAACCATGTGTGTTAATAACCTTTTCCAGAATCTGCTTCAGCTGCTTCTTACCTACATGGAAATCCACCTCAAGAAGAAGCTCATTGCCCTCTGTCTCCCGGTCAACAAACCCCAAATCCTGCGGAATGATCTCATTGAACAGGAAACGTCCCAGTGTAGATTCAATGGTGCCTGTCTTCACGCTTCCGTCTGGCATGGTCTTAGACACACGCACCTTAATGCGTGAGTGCAGGGTAAGCGCCTCATTCTCATAGGCAAGAATCGCCTCATTCACACTGCGGAATGCCTTACCCTCACCGAGAGCTCCCGGCCTTTCCTGAGTCAGATAGTAGATGCCAAGTACCATATCCTGGGAAGGGACGGCAACCGGTCCGCCATCTGACGGCTTCAGCAGGTTATTAGGCGACAGAAGCAGGAAACGGCATTCTGCCTGAGCCTCTACAGACAACGGCAGATGCACCGCCATCTGGTCTCCGTCGAAGTCAGCATTATATGCCGTACATACAAGCGGATGCAGCTTGATCGCCTTACCCTCTACAAGAATCGGCTCAAAGGCCTGGATTCCCAGTCTGTGAAGAGTGGGGGCGCGGTTCAGCATAACCGGATGCTCCTTGATAACCTCCTCCAGTACATCCCATACTTCCGGCTGGAGTCTCTCCACCATCTTCTTGGCATTCTTAATATTATGCGCAGAACCGTTATGCACAAGCTCCTTCATAACAAATGGCTTAAAGAGCTCAATCGCCATCTCCTTCGGGAGACCGCACTGGTAGATCTTAAGCTCCGGCCCTACGACAATAACGGAACGTCCGGAATAATCCACACGTTTTCCGAGAAGATTCTGACGGAAACGTCCGGACTTACCCTTCAGCATGTCTGACAGGGATTTAAGCGCCCGGTTTCCGGGACCCGTTACCGGACGGCCGCGGCGGCCATTATCAATCAGCGCATCCACAGCCTCCTGCAGCATTCTCTTCTCATTTCTTACAATAATGTCCGGCGCGCCCAACTCAAGCAGGCGTTTCAGACGGTTATTTCTATTAATGATTCTTCTGTACAGATCATTTAAATCAGATGTGGCAAAGCGTCCGCCGTCCAGCTGTACCATAGGACGCAGGTCAGGCGGGATAACCGGAATATTATTCATAATCATCCACTCCGGCTTATTCCCGGACTCGCGGAATGCCTCGATTACCTCAAGACGCTTCACGATTCTTGCACGCTTCTGTCCTGTCGAGCCTTTAAGGCCGGACTGCAGCTCCTCATATTCCTTATCAAGGTCAATCGCCTCAAGAAGCTCCTGAATCGCCTCAGCGCCCATGCCTACGCGAAACGCGCTGCCCCAGGACTCTAACGCGTCCTGGTACTCCTGCTCAGACAACACCTGTTTATACTGCAGATTCGTCTGCCCCTGATCCAGTACAATATATGACGCAAAATACAGTACTTTCTCCAGTGTCCTTGGAGACAGATCAAGAATCAGCCCCATACGGCTTGGGATTCCCTTAAAATACCAGATATGCGACACCGGAGCTGCCAGGGCGATATGCCCCATACGCTCACGCCGCACGCTTGACTTGGTAACCTCAACACCACACCGGTCGCACACTACCCCCTTATAACGGATCTTTTTGTACTTCCCGCAGTGGCACTCCCAGTCCTTGCTCGGTCCGAAGATTCTCTCACAGAACAGACCGTCTTTTTCCGGCTTCAAGGTCCTGTAATTAATGGTCTCCGGCTTCGTAACCTCTCCCCTGGACCATTCCAGAATCTTATCGGGCGATGCCAAACCGATCTTGATCGCCTCAAAGGTCATTGGCTGATATGATTGTTCCTTATTATTTTCTGGCATACTGGCACCCCTTCCTAATAATCAATGTCTGATAAATCATCTGAAAAATCTTCCGTTTCCTCAAAATCTATCTCATACTCCTCATCAGGCTCTTCTTCCTCTTCAATATCAATAAGCTCATCTCCCTGGAATTCCTGCTCTGTGTAGCCCTGCTCACCGAAATTGTCATCCTCATATTTCCTGTCTCCCTCTATGAGTGAACGGAAATCCGTCTCTCCCATATCCACGGTCTCCATGATCTCAACCTCTGTATTATCCTCACGAAGCACGCGCACATCCAGTCCCAGTGACTGAAGCTCCTTCAAAAGCACCTTAAAGGACTCTGGAATTCCCGGTTCCGGTACGTTTTCACCCTTGATAATCGCCTCGTAGGTCTTCACACGGCCTACTACATCATCTGACTTCACGGTCAGGATCTCCTGAAGCGTGTAGGATGCACCGTAAGCCTCCAGCGCCCATACCTCCATCTCACCGAAACGCTGTCCGCCGAACTGCGCCTTACCGCCTAACGGCTGCTGGGTTACAAGTGAGTAAGGCCCTGTGGACCGCGCATGGATCTTATCATCTACAAGATGATGAAGCTTCAGGTAATGCATGTGCCCAATCGTAACCGGGCTGTCGAAATATTCTCCGGTACGTCCGTCACGCAGCCGTACCTTTCCATCCCTGGAGATAGGCACTCCCTTCCAGACCTTCCTGTGCTCCCTGTTGTCAGAGAGATACTGAAGCACCTCCGGAAGCAGTTCCTCCTTATGCTTCGCTTCAAACTCCTCCCAGCTAAGATTCACGTAATCATTTGCCAGGTCGAGTGTATCCATAATATCATCCTCATTTGCGCCGTCAAATACCGGTGTGGCAATGTTAAAGCCCAGTGCCTTTGCCGCAAGTGAGAGATGGATCTCAAGCACCTGCCCGATATTCATACGGGAAGGCACGCCGAGCGGATTCAGCACAATGTCAAGGGGCCGCCCGTTTGGAAGGAACGGCATATCCTCAACCGGAAGCACACGGGAGACAACACCCTTGTTCCCATGACGTCCCGCCATCTTGTCACCCACCGAGATCTTTCTCTTCTGGGCAATATAGATCCGGACCGACTGATTCACTCCCGGAGACAGTTCATCTCCATTATCTCTTGTAAATACCTTGGCATCTACTACAATACCATACTCGCCGTGAGGCACCTTAAGAGACGTATCCCTTACCTCGCGTGCCTTCTCACCGAAGATTGCACGAAGCAGGCGCTCCTCTGCCGTAAGCTCTGTCTCTCCCTTGGGCGTTACCTTTCCTACCAGAATATCCCCGGCACGCACTTCCGCGCCGATGCGGATAATCCCCCTCTCGTCAAGGTCTTTTAAGGCATCATCACCCACACCCGGAATATCCCGGGTAATCTCTTCTGGTCCAAGCTTCGTGTCACGGGCCTCAGCCTCATATTCTTCAATGTGTACAGATGTGTATACATCATCCTGTACCAGTCTTTCACTCAATAATACCGCGTCCTCATAGTTATAACCCTCCCAGGTCATAAATCCGATCAGCGGATTCTTGCCAAGCGCCATCTCTCCGTTTGAGGTAGACGGGCCGTCTGCAATCACATCTCCCGCCCTCACCTTGTCACCCTTTACAACAATCGGTCTCTGGTTATAGCAGTTGCTCTGGTTACTTCTGAGGAACTTGGTCAGCTTATATTTTCTTAATTTCCCATTGGTCTGGCGAACAGTAATCTCCTTGGATGTGGCACGCTCTACCACGCCGTCTCCTTCCGCAACAATACATACGCCAGAGTCAACGGCAGATTTTTCCTCCATACCTGTGCCCACAACCGGAGCCTCTGTCATCAGAAGAGGCACCGCCTGCCGCTGCATGTTGGAACCCATCAGCGCACGGTTCGCATCATCATTTTCAAGGAATGGAATCAAGGCCGTCGCAACCGAGAACACCATCTTCGGAGATACGTCCATATAGTCGAACATCTTTCTCTCGTACTCCTGAGTCTCCTCGCGGTAACGTCCGGATACATTCTTACGGACAAAATGTCCCTCTTCGTCCAGCGCCTCATTCGCCTGTGCAACGTGGTAATTATCCTCTTCGTCCGCAGTCATATATACAACCTCATCCGTAACCCTGGGGTTCGTCGGGTCTGAATGGTCGATCTTACGGTACGGCGCTTCTACAAAGCCGTACTGGTTAATTCTCGCATAGCATGCCAGTGAGTTGATCAGACCGATGTTCGGACCCTCAGGAGTCTCAATGGGGCACATTCTTCCATAATGGGAATAGTGCACGTCACGCACCTCGAATCCGGCACGGTCTCTTGACAAACCTCCCGGTCCAAGAGCTGACAGACGTCTCTTATGGGTCAGCTCGCCAAGAGGGTTGTTCTGATCCATGAACTGGGACAGCTGGGAGGATCCAAAGAACTCCTTCACTGCAGCCGTCACTGGCTTAATATTAATCAGAGACTGAGGGGAAATTCCCTCTAAGTCCTGCGTTGTCATACGCTCACGGACAACTCTCTCCAGCCTTGACAGACCGATCCTGTACTGATTCTGCAGCAGCTCTCCCACTGCACGGATACGCCTGTTGCCAAGGTGGTCGATGTCATCGTCATTTCCCATGCCATATTCCAAATGAATATTATAGTTAATGGATGCCAGAATATCTTCCTTTGTAATATGCTTCGGAATCAGGTCATGGATATCTCTCCTGATCGCGTCTTTAAGTTCATCAATGTCACCTGCCGTCTCCTCTAAGAGACCCGCAAGCACCGGATAGTACACAAGCTCCGTAACCCCTACCTCCTTCGGGTCAATATCCACGATAGAAGTAAGATCCACCATCATACTGGAGAGCACCTTAATGTCTCTCTCCTCATCCGGTCTGCTGATCCAGACAGCCGGAACCGCCGCATTCTGAATCTGATCTGCAAGCTCCCTTGTTATCTTAGCGCCCGCTTCCGCGATCACCTCGCCTGTCACTGCACTGGCCACATCCTCCGCAAGGATCTGTCCTGCGATACGATTTCTAAAAAGAAGCTTCTTATTAAATTTATACCGTCCCACCTTCGCAAGATCATACCGCCTCGGATCAAAGAACATACTCATAATCAGGCTCTCCGCACTGTCCACTGCAAGCGGTTCGCCCGGACGGATCTTCTTATATAATTCAAGAAGGCCTTCCTGATAATTAGTGGCAGCATCCTTATCGAAGCTTGCCATAATCTTCGGCTCCTCGCCGAACAGTTCTACAATCTCGGGATTCGTACCGATTCCAAGCGCACGGATCAGAACCGTGATCGGCACCTTTCTCGTTCTATCTACTCGTACATAAAAAACGTCATTGGAGTCGGTCTCATATTCCAGCCACGCACCGCGGTTCGGAATAACAGTCGAAGAATACAGCTTTTTGCCCAGCTTATCATGGGCAATCGCGTAATAGATACCTGGTGAACGGACAAGCTGACTTACAATTACACGCTCTGCGCCATTAATGACAAAAGTTCCTGTACTCGTCATCAGCGGCAGGTCGCCCATGAAAATCTCATGTTCGTTGATCTCTTCAGTCTCTTTGTTGTGGAGCCTTACCTTCACCTTGAGTGGAGCAGCATAAGTCGCATCGCGCTCTTTACACTCTTCAATTGTGTACTTTACGTCATTCTCGCATAAGGTGAAATCCACAAATTCCAGGCTCAGGTGTCCGCTGTAATCAGAAATCGGGGAAATATCATCAAATACTTCCTTCATTCCTTCATCAAGAAACCAGTTGTACGAATCCTTCTGAACCTCAATTAGATTCGGCATCTGAAGAACTTCTTTTTGCCTGGAATAGCTCATGCGGGAACTTTTTCCGCTTTTCATAGGGCGAATTCTGTTTTTCTCCATATTGACGTTTCACTCCTTATTTATTTTTTTGCAGCGCCACTCCCCGGTACAGCCCATGCCTGTTCCAAAGTGCTCCGCAGACTGGCACGAAACCGTATAAATCCTTTAAAATCAAAGAAATAAGCCTTGCGCTACAGTTTTTCATACAATATTATGGTACACCTTTCCACAATAACGCATTTTTTACTATAACACAAAGCTTTCGGGCTTGTCAATAATTTCCTAATGATTTTTTGTTACTGTTCACTCCGTTGTTACTATTTACGGACTAACCGTCCGCTCATAGTAACGCATCCAGCTCATTTAAAAGTCGCTTTCAGCGAGGGGCTGGATAACACTCCAGATAGTTTTCTTCCTCCGGACCCTCCAAAGTATAGCCCGCCCGGGCATAGCCGTCCAGGAAGCGGACAGCGGCTTCTGTAATGAACTCTCCAGGGACTATAATAGGAATTCCCGGAGGGTACAGGTATACATATTCCAAAGAGATATATCCTGCAGCCTCTATCTGTGGAATTTTCCTTATACCCGGCCGCTCCTGCACTTCTGTTTGTATTGCTGCCTCATGTCCTTCCTCCCCCCTTTTCCCGGCAGGCGCCGTCTGCCTGCCCTGAACTCTTCGGCCTGTTTCCGCCAGCTCTCTAATGCGTTCTATAGCAGCCGTGCTATAGATCCTCGGAAGCACCGGCGGTGCATCTGTGCCGGGGGACGGCTGAGAAGACCCGGACTGTGGAAGACAGGCGGACAGCCTCTGGTCAGTCTCTGCCAAAGCATGGATCAGTCTCTCGAAGCCCTCCGGCCGGTCGGCAAAGGAAGTCATAGCCACTACATAGGTGCCTGCCTTCATTTCCATCTGAAGATGGTAACGCTCCAGAAGAAGGTAGTACAGCTCTCTTCCGCTTATGCCGGTCTCCTTTGTGGAAATGATAATTTTGGAACAGTCATACCGGTCCGAAGCGCTGGTTTCTGAGCCGGATGTGTCTTCCGGAATAAGCCGGAGGCTTTTCATCTTCCCCAGTGCAGCTCTTGTCCTGTCAAGATCACATATATATGGAAGAAACAGCTCTTCCATTTTCTCTTCCAGCAGATGGATGCAGGAGTCAATACTTGCCATCAGCACGTAAGAAGGACTTGAAGACTGCAGCATGCGCAGATATTTTCTCACCTTTCTTCTGCTTACCAGACTGCCGTTTATGTGAATCAGCGCGGTCTGGGTTAGGGAGGGAAGCGTTTTGTGCAGGCTGTGGATCACAATGTCCGCGCCGGCCCTGTTGGAATTCTCCGGAAAATAGGGATGAAATCCAAAATGAGCCCCATGGGCTTCATCCACAATAAGGGGCAGGCCTTTTTCATGCACTGCCTCTGCAATTGCCGCCACATCAGACACAACCCCGTCATAGGTTGGTGATACGATAACAACCGCGCGTATCTGCGGATAAGCCTCCAGGGACTCCCTGACATCCTGTACGGATATTTCCATATTCAGCTGTGTATCCCTGTCGAATTCCGGATAGAGATATACAGGCTCCAGCTCGTTCAGGTCAATTGCATGATAGACAGACTTGTGGCAATTTCTTGCCACAAGTATGCTGTCACCCTTATCTGTTACACCGAGAATCCCACTGAGAATCCCTACCGTACTTCCATTTATGAGAAAATGTGTTTCTTCCGCACCGTAAAGCGCTGCCGCACGGTCCTGCGCCTCCCTCAGCACTCCATCTGCATGGTGGAGATCATCAAAGCCCTCAATCTCCGTAATATCTAACTCACAGGAAGGTACCGCATCTGCAAATGCCTCGTTACGCTTATGCCCAGGCATGTGAAACCCATAATAATCGGAACTACTGTAGTTTTTCAGCTTCTCATATAGTGTCATCATTATAATCTTTTCATTAACTCTTCTCTTTCCTTTTCATATCCCGGCTTTCCAAGTAAAGCAAACATATTCTTCTTATAGCTCTCTACTCCAGGCTGGTTAAATGGATTCACTCCGAGAATATATCCGCTTACGCCGCAGGCAAATTCAAAGAAATAGAACAGCTGTCCCAGTGAAAATTCATCCTGTCTCGGAATCTTAACCAGAAGATTAGGAACATTTCCATCCGTATGAGCAAGAATCGTTCCGTTCATAGCATTCTTATTTACAAAATCAACGCTCTTTCCTGCAAGATAATTCAAGCCGTCAAGATCTACCGGCTCCTCTCCGATCAAAATCTCTTCCGCTGACTCCTCTACTTCCATAACCGTCTCGTACATGATGCGGCTTCCGTCCTGGATAAACTGTCCCATGGAATGGAGGTCTGTTGTAAGATCCACAGATGCCGGCAGGATTCCTTTCTGATCCTTTCCTTCACTCTCGCCGTAAAGCTGCTTCCACCACTCAGATACATAATGAAGGCTCGGCTCATAATTCGCAAGAATCTCTACACCCTTGCCCTTTCTATGCAAAATATTGCGGACTGCAGCATAGAGTAATGCATCATTTTCCTCAAAGGCATTCTGAAGCGCTGCCTCTCTCCCTGATGCTGCGCCCTCCATGAGCTTATCAATATCCGCCCCGCTGACCGCAATTGGAAGTAGACCTACTGCTGTAAGCACAGAGAAACGTCCGCCCACATCGTCCGGTACAACGAACTCCTCATAGCCTTCCTCATCAGAAAGCTTCTTAAGTGCTCCTCTTGCCTTGTCAGTTGTTGCATAGATTCTCTTAGCCGCTTCCTCTTTTCCATACTTCTTCTCCAGCATCTCCTTAAAGACACGGAATGCAATTGCAGGCTCTGTTGTTGTTCCTGACTTAGAGATAATATTTACGGAAAAATCTCTGTCACCGATCACATCAATCAAATGCTTTAAATATGTAGTGCTGATACTATTTCCTGCAAAATAAATCTCCGGAGTCTTTCTGATCTCTTTTGAAACCACGTTATAAAAGCTAT
>Ga0137306_100445_pt1 | contig 59126 bp, 51 predicted proteins | sample Inofroosms_March_FD_97187 | JGI IMG/M metagenome (GOLD analysis project Ga0137306, IMG submission 97187) | Mouse cecal microbial communities from Vienna, Austria - N-Acetylneuraminic and N-Acetylglucosamine D2O microcosms_March | ecosystem: Host-associated > Mammals > Digestive system > Large...
TTCTATACGCACGAGATCCTGGGCATGATCGAGGCCTACAGCGAGATCCATCCCACGCTTCGGGATCTTGCCTACGAGGCAATGGGGCTGTAAGCGCAAGGGACAAAAGCGTCCGGCGGCGGGGCTTGTTTGCAGGGCCGGGGCGTATTCTGCAGCGGCAAGGTTTTCTGCGCCGCCGGCCGCGCCCGGGCTGCCTGCCGCCAAAGGCGTCCGGCCGTTACGGACGGTTCCGGATTTTTCGAGAAGGGAGATTGAAATATGGCAAACTTCAGGCTATACTATTTTTCAGAAGTGTTGAAAATGAAGGTGGGCGTCAACGTCATCATCCCGGAAAGCACATGGGGGCATTCGCTGGCAGACAGGCCCCGGGGCTACCGCTACCCGGTGCTGTGGCTGCAATCGGGCGGCGGCTTTGACTACACCGATTGGCAGCGCTATACGGCGCTGGAGCTGTATGCGTCCGAAGCGGGTGTGGCCGTGGTCTGCTCGGGCACCTACTGCTCGGGCTATATGGATACTTATCACGGCGATTTCAAATATTTTTCGCAGCTCTCCATCGAAACGCCGCAGGTGGTGCGCCACCTGTTCCCCTTATCCGAAAAGCCGGAAGAAAACTTTCTCGCGGGCTTTTCCATGGGCGGCTACGGCTCGCTGAAATGGCTTGTGCGCGACCCGGAGCAGTTCGGCGCCATCGGGCTGTTCTCGGGGCTGAAAAATATTGCCGATCTGCCCGTCAACGATGATATCGACGACGAAAACAACACCTTTTATATGTTCGCCGCGGCCTTTGGCCGGCAGGAATATGTGGTGAACACCGAAAACGATATCTGCTATATGATTGATCGGCAGATGGCTGCGGGCAAAAAATTCCCCCCGGCCTATATGGCCACCGGCGTGGAGGACGCGCACTATCGGGACAACATCCGGTTTATGGAAAAATATTCCAAGCAGGGCATCGACGCGTACCGCGTGGTCGATCACGGCTATCACAACTGGGAATATTGCGATAAGCACGTCAAAAAATATCTGGATTGGCTGGTTGCCAAGGGCCTGATCAAAGAGACGTTTGTCCGGGCCAGCGAGTAAGGAGGGGAGAACATGGCACAAATTGAAATGAATGCGCTGTCTGTCATTACCTGCGGTTCGTTTTCCGCGCGTGTTTTTTTGCCGGAGATGAACCTGCTGGCGCTGAAGGATACGGCGCACGAGAAAAAATACCCGGTGCTGTGGCTGCTGCACACCGAGGGCGGCGCGGCGTCGGACTGGCTCTCCACGCCCGCCGAGGCCTGCGCCGCGCGGTACGGTATCTTTATCATCGCGCCGGACCAGCACCACAGCCTTTGCACCTCCATGCGGTACGGTCCGCGGTACGAGGAATTTATGAACACCGAGCTGCCCGGCATCTGCCGCAACAATCTGCCCATTTCCGAGGATCCCGCGCAAAACTGGATCGGCGGCGCGGGTACGGGCGCCTATGGCGCGGTAAAAATGGCGCTGAAGCATCCGGAAACCTTCTCCAAAGCCATCGCGCTGAACGGCGTGCTGGATCTGGAGGCTGTCTGCCGCAGAGCCCTCGCCGGGCAGGAAACCGGCATTTTCCACACCGAAGCCTCGCTGAAGGCCGTGTTCGGCGATTTGAACGCCTTTGCCGGCAGCGGGCACGACCTGTACGCGTTGGCCCAAAAGCCCGCCCGTGGCAAATTTTTCTTCGCGTGGGAGCAGGGCTCCGGCGTGGAGGAAGAAAACCGCTGTCTGGCCGGGCTGCTGGGCGCCGCCGCCCAGACGGCGCAGCTGGAGCCGGGTGCGGATCTGGGCGCGTGCCAGTGCAGCCTGCCCGCCGCCGTGCGGTGGGCCACGGCCGAATAACAAGGGAGGGAAATCTATGAAGATCAAACTGCGCGCGGGTACGCCGGACGACGCCAACCGCGAATATCTGCCGGAGGCCATCAAAGGCAGCGATATCGTGGTGAACGAAAACGGCAACAACTCGCAAGTCTACCCCGAGCGCCTGCGGGAGGCAGCGGGTGTATTGGCGGACGGCGTGGAAGACCGCTGGTACGAATATGTTCCCGCAGGCTACGACGGCACTAAGCCCGTGCCGCTGGTGGTGGGCAACCACGGCGGTCTGATGACAGGCTGGGGCCACGCCATCTATACCTCGTAGACGCTCGCGGCCGACCGGGACGGCTTTATCTGCGTGTTCCCGGACGCGCACTCCAAACGGATGTGGACGGTGGAGGGCGTTTTTGACAACTGGGATCCAAACGACGCGCCCGACCTGCCCGTACAGCCTGCGCCCAAGGGCTGGCAGGACAATCATGACATGAAGTTCCTGGAGGCGCTCATCGTCCATATGCAGGAAAAATACAACATCGACACCGGCCGCATGTTCATGCAGGGCATGTCTATGGGCAACCTGATGACGAGTATGTTCGCCCGCTACAGGGGCCAGCTGCTTGCGGGCGCGGCGGGCTCCGGCGGCCCCACAAAGCCGCAGCTGCTGTTTGACGAAAACGGCAGGATCAAAAATCTGGGCGGCCCGATGGCGATCTGGCAGTCCCGCCCAGAAAAGAACGGCCTGCCCCCGGGAGGCCGCTACGACGAGGCCACCGTCAACAAGTATGCCCGCTTTTATTGGATGAAGATCAACGAGTGCGACCCCATCCCGCAGATCCACATCGAGGGCGAGCATAATTTCGCGTTCTACAAGGGCAAAAAGGCCGATCTTGTCTATCTGGATATCAAAAACCGCGATCACGGGCAAACGCTGGATGAGGCGTTTTATTGCTGGAACTATCTGTTCTCCGGTGTGCGCCGCGCGCCGGACGGCTCGCTGATTAGGGAAAAAACAGTGTGCGACCCCGTGGGCGACAGCTTTGCGCTGGCCTGCACGGATCAAAGCCGGAAGGCGTGGTTCGGCAACGCCGCGGTGGAAATGCCCGTGCGGCCTGTGCTGTGGCAAAAGCTGAAATACCACGGCCTGAACGGCGGGCAGATCGTGCGCGGCGAGTATTTGTACGTGAGCCTGCGCTTTTTGGCCCGGGTGTTCGGCGCACGGTACGAAACGGACGAGGCCGGCCTGGAGGCGACGCTGACGCTGGCCGACGGCCGCACGGTGCAGGCAGCCCGCGGCGTGATCGGCTGCCTTGTGGATGACAACATGGCCGCGATGTACTGCGAGGCGCTGCACCGCGAGGGCGAACTGCTGGTGAGCGTGGAATGGTTCTGCCGCTATCTGTTCAACATGAACGTATCGGCATGCGGCGGCGTTGTGTATGCAACGGATCATTTTGCAGAGCTTTCCGCGTTTATGGCCGAGATCATCAAAGAACAGCTTTTATAAACAAAATCTCGAAAAAACAGGGGGACGGGGATTCAGCTATGGAAAAAAGGACACTGGCCGCGCTGGCGGCATCGATCGAAAACTGGCAGCCGCCGGAGGTTCCGGCGGACATCCCCCACGGGGATATGCCCGGCGATAAGGTGGAGATCAACGCCGGGCATATTGCCAAGGCAAACCTCATCTTCCCCCGGCTCGTGCCGCTGGCGGCCAAGGCGGCGGAGGGTACCGGCCGCGCGGTTGTGGCGGTGTGCGGCGGCTCGGGCGTGGGAAAATCCGAGACGGCTTCGCTGCTGAGCCACTATTTTTGCAGCGTGGGCGTGGGCGCGTACACGCTCTCGGGCGATAACTACCCCGCCGTATTCCGCAGTATAACGATGCCGAGCGTGTGCGCGTATTTCGCACGGGGGGCATGCGCGGCATGCTGCGGGAGGGCGTTTATACCGAGCAAAACGGCGGCGCGCTGCAAAGGCTGTGGGCGGCCGAGGTGGACGCCGACCCAAGCGCGGCGCTGGACGAGCCGTGGCTGCAGGTGTATCAGGCTGCGGGCCGCAAGGCGCTGGCGGGGTATCTTGGCACAAAGCACGAGCAGGATTACGACGAGCTGAGCGCCATTCTTGCGGCGTTCAAATCGGGCCAAAAGAGCCTGTGGCTCAAGCGCATGGGGCGCACCGAGGACGCGCGCTGGTACGATGAGGTCGATTTTTCGGAGATTTCGGTCCTGGTGATCGAATGGACGCACGGCAACAGCGACCTGCTGCGGGGCGTGGATATCCCCGTTCTGCTGAACAGCACGCCGGAGGAAACGCGCGCGCATCGCCGTGCCCGGGGCCGCGACGGCAAAACCGACAGCGCGTTTACCACAATGGTGCTGGAGATCGAGCAAAAAGAGCTGGACAGCTGCGCGCATAAGGCGAAGATGATCGTCTCCAAGAGCGGTGAGCTGCTGAGCTACGAGGAATACCGCGCCTTAATGGACGCGCAGGGGGTGTGAGCATGGAGGCGAAAAAAGCGTCGTGGGGCGTGATGCTGAACGCCTATCCGGACAGCGTGGGCGGCACGCTCGCCGATATCGTGGGGCTGCTAAAAAGGCCGGAGCTGCGGGATGCGTTCCGCTCGTTTTATATCCTGCCCAGCATCTTTAATACCGATCTGGACCGCGGCTTTTCGCTGATCGATTACGGCCTCTCCGAAACGCTGGCCAGCCCCGAGGCGCTGGAGGATCTGAAGGCGCTCGGCATCGATCTTGCGCTCGATTTCATCCTCAACCACGCGTCGGTGCTCTCGAAAGAGTTTCAGGATATTTTAAAAAACGGCGATGCCTCGCCCTACCGTGATTTTTTCATCGACTGGAACCGCTTTTGGGAGGGCCACGGCTCAATCACAAAAGACGGCTACATCCAGCCGGACGCGGAGCTCATCAAGGATATGTTCTTTCGCAAGCCCGGCCTGCCGATCCTGATGGTGCGCTTTCCCGACGGGCGCGATGTGCCGTATTGGAACACGTTTTATCAGGAGGTGCGCTACAGCCCCGTTGACGCGCAGGATCTGATGCGCGCGATGCCGCTGCAGTACGGCACGGCCGAGGCGCTGGCAAAGCTTGTAAACGGGGCGCTGGCCGAGGGCAAAGCCCCGCGCGAGATAGATCTCGGCCGCTGGAACAACTGCAAGGCGCAGGCCGTGGATTATCTGGAGAGCCGCCGCAAATATTTGGGGCAGATGGATCTGAACATCCGTTCGCCGCTGGTATGGGATTACTACCGCAATACGCTGCAGACGCTGGCGGATTACGGCGCGGCCATCGTGCGGCTGGATGCCTTTGCCTACGCGCCCAAGGAGGTGGGTGCGCGCAACTTTTTGAATGATCCCGGCACGTGGGAGCTACTGGACAAGGTGCAGGCCATTGCCGCGCCGCTCGGCTTGACGCTTTTGCCGGAGATCCACGCCGGTTACGCGGAAAAAACGTATGCGCTGCTGGCGGATAAGGGGTATATGGTGTACGATTTCTTCCTGCCGGGGCTTTTGATCGATGCCTTCGAGCGCAGGAACGGAACGTATTTAAAGCGCTGGATCGACGAGATTACCGAAAAGGGCATCCGCACCGTCAACATGCTGGGCTGTCACGACGGCATCCCGCTGCTGGATCTGAAGGGCCTGCTGGACGAGGGGAGCATCCGGCGGCTGATCGATACGGTGGTGGCGCGCGGCGGATACGTGAAGGATCTGCACGGGCAGAAGAACGTATACTATCAGGTGAATGCCACTTATTACAGCGCCTTGGGCGAGGACGACCGCCGCATGCTGCTGGCGCGCGCGGTGCAGCTGTTTATGCCGGGCAAGCCGCAGGTGTGGTATTTGGATCTGTTCGCGGGCAAAAACGATTACGAGGCCATGCGCCGCGCGGGCGCGGGCGGCCATAAGGAGATCAACCGCACGAACCTGACGGCCGAAGAGGCCGCGCAGCGCCTTGGCCGGCCGGTGGTGGCGCGGCAGCTGGAGCTGCTGCGCATGCGCAACGGGTTTGCGGTGTTCTGCGAGGAGGCGGCCGTTGCGGCACAAACTGCGGGCAGCAGCCTTTGCCTTACCTGGCGTGCGGCCGGGCAAAAAGCCGTGCTGAACGCCGATTTCGAGAGCGCCGCGTTCGACATCTCCATTACCGAAGAAACCGCAGGCAAAGAGCTCTTCCGTTTTCAGTCCTTATAAAAAAACACCCGGCGGATGCGTTTTTTGAAAACGTATCCGCCGGGCGGCCTGATATCGCCGCTTCGGAGCCATACCGGCCGGCTGCCGAAATATTACGGGGGCCTGTGGTACTTCTCCGCGGAAAGCCCCGCAAGAACGGCGTGCCGCAAAATAAAACCTTGGCCGCAATTTGCAGAAAGAATTCGATGTAAAACAGCAGATCGGCACCCCTTTTGGCCTTGCATTGCCGGAAGGGGCGCTGATTTTTGCGCGCTGTTTTTCCAAAGTGCACCGGCGCGTCTTTGCGCTGCCCCGGCCCCCTCAGTGCACCGGCATGCCGTTTACCTCCAGCCCCTCGCCCACGGGGACGAGCAGATATTTTCTGCCGTCTACGATGCGCGTTTCGATCAGGCAGCTGTCCGCGGCGCTCAGCGAGATGGTGGCCTCAGCCGTTTTTACCTCGAAGTGCCTGCCGTCAACCAGATTGGCGGGGCTCAGGGCGGCGCCGTCGCCAAACTGCCGGCCGCAGTTTTCGCAGAAGGCTGTCACGCGCGGTTCTTCAACGCCGCTCTCCTGCAAAATTGCGCCTACCTCCTTCGCCGTCAAAAGCAGCGGCTCGGGGTCTTTGCTTTCCCGGTGCTGCTCCATGCGCTCTGTGAGCTGCTCGTAAACGGTTTGCACCACCTCCAGGCTGCATGCGCTTTCCAGCGATTCGCTCAGCGCCGTCTGGAACGCTTCCTTTTGCTCGCCGGCCGTCATCGGCGGCTCCACACAAAACACGGTATCCAAAAAATTCTGGTGCAGCTCGTTGGGCTTGCGGGAATAGAACAGCGCGCTGTAAATATTTGCGGCCCGATCGTCGAACGCCGGGAACAAAAAGCCCAGCTCGGGCGGGCAGACAGTGGGGCTGGGCACAAGACTGTGAAATTCGTTTTCGGCCGGGCAGAAGGAAAGCGATGCCTTGCCCTCCTTCAGCGGACACACGCAGCACACGATAAACGAGAACACCGTATCGCCGGCCTCGGCGAACGGATCCCTGCCCTTGCCGCGAACGGGCACATCGTAAACGTTGTGCGCAAGCAGGATCACATAGCTGCTGTCCAGATCCATCGATCGGATCACCGTTTGAAAAAACGCCTCCCGCGCGGTTTCGTCCCGCAGCTCGGAATTGCGCAGCGCGCTGAGCAGGCGGTGCTCGTCGCTGTCCGCCACCTGCTGGGTAGAAAAAACAATATCGATCAGATTCTTGCCAATCGTGCCGGACAGCGCCTTTTTAAAAAGGCCCAGATACTGCTCGGCTTCCTCCGGCGGCATCGTGCCGATGGATTCGTCCAGATAGGCGACGATCTCGCCGATATTGTTGACATAGCAGCCGTATATGCGGCGTACGGTGCTTTTTTCGGGCTGAAAACGGCGGCGCAGCTCGCCGACTTCCTTTTGATTCATAGGTACCTCACTTTTTTAAGGGGGCGGTTTTGTCGAAAAAACGCCGCACGGCAGACGCATGCCAGCGCGCCGGCGCTTTCCCGCCTCACGGCTTCCTTCCCATACTGCCCTCCTGCAAGGGCGTATTTCTATTTTAGCGGAAATCGAAAGAAAAAGCAATTTCATTTGGCAATCTTTTTCGGCAGACGAAAGCCGCATTCACACAGGCCCAGGCCGTCTGAATGAATGCGGTTTTTTTGGATGTTGTTTGCACTCTGAACAGGCAGTTTATCCCTTTACGGCCGAGGAGGTAAGCCCCTCTACGATATAGCGCTGGCCGAATAAAAAGATGACGAGGATGGGCAGAACGGCAATGCTGACGCCCGCCAAAACAACGGACGGATTGCCGGAACCCATGTAGCCTTTCATGGCCGCCACGCCGAGAGGAACCGTCATTTTATCCCAATCGGAGAGATAGATATACGGCGCGAAATAATCGTTCCACACGCCGTTAAAGCTTAGAACCACCAGTGTGGCAAGCGTACTTTTTACCATCGGCACCATGATCTGCCAGCAGATGCGAAAATGGCTCGCGCCGTCGATCTTGGCGGATTCGAGAATGGCGTCCGGAATGGTCGCCATGCTCTGGCGCATCAGAAAGATGCCGAACGCATCGAAAAGGCCCGGAATGATCAGCGCCCACAGCGTATTCACAAGGTGCAGACGGCTCATGACAATAAAGGTTGGGATGATCGTAGCCTGTACGGGGATCATCATGGACGTGAGAAACAGCAAAAATATGGCCGAAGACCCCCTAAAGCGGATTTTTGCGGTGGCGTAAGCGGCCATGCAGCCCACGATCAGCCGGCCGATGATGACACAGCCCGTAACAATGGCGCTGTTCAAAAACATCGGGCCGAACGGAATATCAGAGCAAAAGAGCGAGACATAGTTATCAAGCATGATCCGCTCGGGAAGGATCGCAGGGGGCAGCTTGTACGCTTCGGCCGGTGTGCGCATGGAGGAGGAGAACATAAACAAAAACGGAATGAATATGATCACGCCGAAGAGAATCACCAGCGCTGCCACCGCAAGATCTCCGGCGCGTTTTCCTTTGCTTTTAATCATAATTCACCCACCTGTCGCTTATTTTGAACTGAAGCACGGTGACGACCATAATCACAAGCACAAACAGCAGCGAGACGGCGCAGGCATAGCCCATATCCATTTTTTGAAACGCAACATTATAGATATACATCGCCATCGTGCGCGTGCTGTCCACCGGATCGCCCTTCGTCATAATATTGGGAATATCAAAGCTCTTCAATTCGCCGATGATGTTGATGATCAATACAAACAGAATGGAGGGCGTCAGCAGCGGGATGGTGATGTTTTTCGCCAGCTGGAACGTACTCGCGCCGTCCAGCGCGGCAGCCTCGTAATAATCGGACGAGATGTTTTTGATCCCGGCAAGAAAAATGATCATGATAAAGCCGATGTTGCGCCATACGTCGATCCCGATCACCGACCAGAGGCTGACGGACGGATCTGTGAGCCATCCGATCGGCGCAATGCCGATCTTGCCAAGATAATAGTTAATAAGGCCCGTATCCTTTGCCAGCAGGATCGACCACACCACGGCAATATACACCGGCGCCACGATCGCGGGAAAAAAGTACAAAAGCCGGATGATGTAGCTGAAAATGCCGTTGCGCCGGTTTGCGATCATCAAAGCCAGAAGCAAACCGATCAGCACATTTAAAATAACCGCGCATACGGCAAGTTTGCCTGTGTTGAGCGCCACTGTCCGAAGCTTCGAATCGGAAAGCAGCCGCAGAAAATTATCCCACCCGTTGAAGGCGGGAGGCTTTAGCATATTGTATTTTGTAAAGCACAGTACCAGCATGGCAGCGGTTGGCAGCAGGATAAAACACAAAAACAAAAGCAGCGCCGGCAGGCAAAACAGCCAGCCTGCGATCGCCTCCTTGCGGACGATCAGCGAGGATTTCCGTTTCATAAAACAATCGCCTCTTTTCGTTGTGGGGCTCGCCCCGCAAAAGGCAGCTGCGGCGAGCCCGGTTTCCCTTTTGGGTGCATGGGGGCTTTGCCTGTCAGCGGCCCCATTTTGCAGCGCGCCCTGATTTTTATGGCGTTTGCCCTGCCCCTCGCCGGGACAGCCGGGGCAAGCGCCGGTTTCCCGAAGAAACGAGATTCCGGCACGGCGAACCTTTTCGGCCGCCGTGCCGGAGCGGTAAACGGTGCGTTAACCCAGATTCTTGAAGGATTCCGTCAGCTCCTTGTCTGCCAGCGTGATGGCCTCGTCAATGTCCATCGCGTTTGTCAGGATATTGGTGCCCATGGTGGCGATAATGGTGCTCATCTCGGAATAGTTGTCGGGGGCAGGCAGTACCGCGCCGTTTTCAATTTCTTCGTAGAAGCGGCTGATGTGCGGCGCATGGACCAGGAAATCCTCGCTTTGCGCTTCGGCGGAACGCAGCGGTACGGAAGTGCCCGTTTTGGCCTGGCGTGCGGAAACCTCTGCTGCGGCAAATTCGCAGCAAAGCTCATACGCGGCCTGCGGATATTTGCAGTTGGCGGTTACGCCAACACCGCCGATGCCAAAGCAGCCTTGGCCGCCGTTTGCGCCGCGGGGCATTACCGCCGCATCAAAATCGGCAAAGCCGTTCGCCTCGTAGGTGGCTACCATGAACATGCCCATGCAGATGGTGGCGGTGCGGCCTGCGGCAAACATATTGCCGACATCGTCGTTCGCCTCGGGAACAGGGGCCACACCGTATTTGTAGATCAGATCGTGCAGATTTTGCAGGGTCTCTTTGATTTTGGGGTCGCTCAAATTCGAGCCGGTCCAATCGTCGTTCAGCGGGCTGACGCCGTTGGCATAGAACCAGGGCCACAGGAAGGTGGGCATGATCATCGTGCCGTAAACCTTTTCGTCGCCCTCGCCGTGGGAAAGCGCCTGCAGATCAAAAACAAACTGCTCCCAGCTATAGTCGTCGCCCGGCTCGGCAAGATTGGCGTCCGCATACATTTTGGGATTGTACTGCAGAATGATGGAGTTCGCGTCGGAGGGGATCTCGTAGATATTGCCGTCAATCGTAAAAGAATCCCATGCAGCCTGCGGGATCTGCTCGCGCAGTTCTTTGCCGGTTTCGTCATTTTCCAGATATTCGTTCAACGGCAGGAACAGATCGTTATGAACGAACATCCGCGTGCCCTCCACCGCAACACGGATCACGTCTGGCGCTTCGCCGGAGGCGATCTGAACGATCAGCTTATCGCAGATCTCCTGCCAGGTGCCGCCGCTGGACCAGTTGGCCTCCACCTTAAAATCGGGGTGGGTAGCCTCAAAACGGGCGATGCATTCTTCGTAGTCTTTCTTTTCCTGCTCGCTGGCAGCGATGGAAATGTGCAGGATCTTGACGTCCTCGTCCGCGCCTGCAGGCTCGGAAGCGTCGGCTGGGCCCGCGGATGCGGAAGGACCCGCGGCCGGCGCCGAAGACGATGCGCTGCCGCAGCCGGCCATCAGAGTAACCAGCATCACAAAGCAGAGCAGAAATGCCGAAATTCGATGCAGCTTTTTCATAACTTGAACCTCCGTAAATTTTTTGTTTTGCAAAATAGACGAATCTTGCGAAACAGTAGGTTAAACGATTTTCTCTGCGTTTTTACCCTATCATGAATGAGACGAAAAGTCAAGGGGAAATGCATATATTTGTATAAGATAACAATAAAAACCATTAAAAATTTGTGAAAAAAGTATAGGCTTTAACGCGAAAATCAGACATTTCGCTTCTTGCCAAATCGAAAAATATGTGCTATGATTAGAAACAAATAGACGATTTTCGCAAAGTATAAGTTAAACGATTTCCAAAGCGGGTCGGTTGCCGGCGGAGCTGGCGGCAAGCGGATACCGTGCGGCGATCCCAAAAAGGAGACATCCTGTTTATGGCTTCAAGCAACAGCAACATTAAGGACGTCGCACGCCGCGCAGGCGTTTCCACGGCAACGGTATCTCATGTGCTGAACAATACCAAAGCGGTATCCGAGGAAACACGCAGGCGGGTGCTGAAGGCAGTGGAGGGCTTACAATATCAGCCCAACCTGCAGGCCCGCCGGCTGCGGATGAACCAGCGGATGGATACGTTTGTTCTGATGGAAAAGGTGTGTTTGGAAAACGCTGCCGCCACGCAGCTGTTTGCCGGGCTGATATCGGAGCTGCAACAGCGCTGCGACAGCGTGATCACCGCGTTCTTCGAGCAGCCCGAGCAGATGGAGGCAATGCTGCAGCGCGGCGTGGGCGTGTACTCGGCCATTTATGTGATGAGCATTCGGCCGATGACGCCGTATACGCCGCTGTTTGAAGATCGCGTTCTGTTTTTGAACGTCAGCCTGAAAAACTGCGCAAAGCATGTTCCCGGCAGCCGGCAAATCGATTTGGGCGCTTTTTTTTATCGGGAGGTCGAGGCCTGTTTACAGGACGAAACGTTTTCCCATATTGTAATGGACTATGAACAGGGGAAGGTGCTGAAAAATATAACGGCGGGTGTCAGCCTGAAAAAGATCCGGCTGATGAACAGTGAGATCGGCTCCGGCGCGTATTATCTGCAGCAGGCGGTGAACGCGGGCAGCGGGCGAATTCTGTTTGCGGATCACACCCTGTTTTTGGGTGCGGTGAAGTATCTGCTGCAGCACGAGGAAATTCTTTATTCCTGCGATCTGACGATGGAATCCCTGCTGTGGGACAGGCGGGCGGAAACCTATGGCATGCCGCTTGCCCAGCGCCCCTTGCCCATGGAAGCGATGCTGCGGTTCGTATTGAAGCAGCCGTTTCCCGGATGACGAGGGAACCTCTGATGCAGCCCGTTGATGGGATCAAAGCTTCCCTTTGCGTAAAAGGAGTAAAAAATGGATCGTTATATTCGGACGATGGGGGAATTGTCCGTTGTTTTTTCGGCTTTGCCAGCGGCAGAGCCGGAGGGAGAGCTTTTTTTGCTGCGCCCGGGGGGTGCGGCGTTGCTGACGGCGCTTGCGCTGCGTCAGTTTGGCGTGCCCTGTGCGCTTGGCGGGACGGTTCGATCCGATGCATTGGGAAGCCGTCTGCTGCGCGATGCAGAAAAGGCCGGAATGGATACCGGTGATGTTGTGGTTTGCAAAGGGCAAACCACGGTTCGCATTCAGGACGGCAGAGGTCGAAAATCGGTATATGCACCGGATGATGGAACACAAGCCGAAACGGAATTCCGAAGCGGGGAGCAAATTCCGAGGGGAGGAATTCTTTTTTTCAGCGGTGAGCTGCTGCACGACGAAAGAGGAGAAGCGCGGTACGAACAGCTCGCACGGCAGGCGGCCGAAAGGGATTGCATTCTGGTGCTGAGCCTGCTGGATCTTACCGCGCTGCCCAAAGAGGCGCTTTTGCGGCGCGCCGATATTTTGTGCATGGACGAGGGCGTACGAGCCGTGGGCCATGCGCTCTACCATCCGCACGAGGGGCAGGCGGTTTTGCATTTTGGGGCCGAAAGTGTAACGGCAAGCACACCGCACGGCGCTCTTACGGCGGCCTGCAATGCGGAGGGGCCGTGCGGCATACAGGCGGCGTTCGGCGCCGCCGCAATGCTGTATTTGCTGTTCGACGCCGGCGCCAGGCGCGCCGGGCTGGCGGCGCTCTGGCAGGAGGAGGCGTTTTTGGCAAGGCTGTTGAAATGCGTTTGTGCCGCCGCTGCCATACCGTTTGAATCCATCGAAAGTCTGCGGGGCATTCTCACCGGCAGTGCCAAAGAGGCGGGGCGGCTGTTGGTGTTTGCCCAGCAGAAAATGGACGAGGCCGCGCCGGCGGTGCGCCTTGCCAAATGGCGGCCGCGCTATCACATCGCGGCGCCGTCCGGCTGGATCAACGATCCAAACGGATTGATCCAATTCAATGGCGTTTACCATGTGTTTTATCAGCTGCATCCGTATTCCTCGGATTGGGGCCCCATGTACTGGGGCCATGCCACCAGCCGGGATTTGGCGCATTGGCAGCACGAGCCCATCGCCCTTGCGCCGGACCAGCCCTACGAGACGGGCTGCTTTTCCGGCAGCGCGGTAAACGACGGCGGCGTTCTGACGCTGATCTATACCGCGCACAACGACGGCAAGCATCAGTGGGAATGCCAGTGTGTTGCGCGCAGCCATGACGGCGGAAAAACCTTTGTAAAATCCGCAAATAACCCCGTGATCCCCACATACCCGCCGGAGGCAAGCGCCGAGTTTCGCGATCCCAAGGTGTGGCGGCAAAGCGGAAAATGGCAAATGGTCGTTGGCTCGGGAAAGCACAAAAAAGGCTGTGCGCTGCTGTATGAATCGGACGATCTGGAACGCTGGCGCTACCGCGGCGTGATGGCGCGCAGCGACGGCAAGCAGGGCGTGATGTGGGAATGCCCGAATTTCTGCACGGTGGACGGGCGCGAGGTGCTGATTTTTTCGCCGATGGAGATGAAAGGGCACAAAAGCGTCTATCGTGTGGGTCGCTTTGACGAGGAGAGCGGAACGTTTTCCGGCGGGGAATGCAGAGAGATGGATCACGGGCTGAACTACTATGCGGCGCAGGTGTTTGAGGATGAAACAGGCCGTGTGCTGCTCTTTGCGTGGATGGATATGTGGCGGGTGAAAATGCCCTCTCAGGCCGACGGCTGGGCCGGCGCCCTCACCGTTCCGCGGGTGCTTCATATGCGGGGCGATACGCTGCTGCAGCAGCCCGCCGAAGAGCTTGCGGCACTGCGGGAGGAATGCCTGCAAAGCGGCGGCTTTGTGGCGCAAAAAGGCGAAAACCCACTGTGCGGGTTGGCGGGAGAATGCATAGAACTGCGCATGGTGTTTCGCCGTGCCAGTGCGCAGACGGGCTTTGCTCTGGAGCTGCGCGCAAACCCGCGCGACGGTTCCCGCGTGCTGCTGCTTTACGACGGCGAAAAAAACGCATTTGCGCTGCCGCACGGGCTTTCTGTCCGTAAAGAACGGGCGCTGCGCGAGCTTGTCTCCTGCGAGACAGCCGCGGAACGGATCGATCTGCACATTTTCATCGACCGCTCGTCCATCGAAGCGTTTATCGACGAGGGCGCGCTGTGCTTTACGCAGCGCATTTACCCGGAAGAGGGGAGCATTTACTACAATTTATCCGCCGACGGGCTGGAAGTAACCGAATTTGAGGCCTGGCGCCTGGGCGACGCATTTGAAGAAACACGCTGACGATACCGCCGAATGCGCCCCTGACAGGAAGGCAAAGGCCGGTGAAAGCCGCAGCCGGGAGAACCGGCCAATAAGGCGGGGCTTTTGCAAAAAAGCTTTTGAAAAGCTCCCGCTGCGATTTAAAAATAAGGAGAATGCTTTATGGCACAATTGATGTGTAATTTTGTATCGTATTCTTTGCGCGGCGGAGTGGATATCGCCATTACGCTGCCGACGATCAGCTCCTGCGATTTCGGCCCGGACAAAAAACCGTGCCACACGCCGCAGGCGCCGTATCCGGTGCTGTATCTGCTGCACGGGTACGGAAACGATTATAAGTGTTGGCACCGCTACACCTCCATGGAGCGCTATGCAGAGGAGCGCAGGATTGCGGTGGTGACGTGCTCTGTGGGCAATAAATGCTATATGAACAATGCCTTCGGAGAGAATTACTACGATTTTATTGCGCAGGAGCTGCCGGAATTTATCTGCGGGAACTTTCCGGTTTCCCGCCGCGTGGAAGATACCTATATCGCCGGCCTTTCCATGGGCGGCTATGGCGCGCTTGCCCACGGCCTGGGGCGCCCCGCGGCGTGGTGCGCGGTGGGGGCCTTCTCGCCGGGAACGGACCTCGGCGCCCGAAAAGATAATATGGGGCACGAGCTGCCCCCGATGATGGACTTGTATGCCGAATTGGAAAACCGGCTTGCGGAGGGGGCCGCGCTGCCGGAGCTGTTTCTCTGCTGCGGACAGGAAGATTTTTTATACGAGAGCGTCGTCCGGTTCCGCAATACGCTTTTGAAAAAGGGCGTAAAGCACCGCTGGGACGACGTCCCCGGCTTTGAGCACGAGTGGAAATTTTGGGATATCGAATTGGAGCAGTTTCTCGATTGGCTTCCCCGCACAGACGCTTATGCAAACCTGCCGCGCCACAAGCTGTGATCTGCGGCGTTCCCCAAATTTGCGGGGCTGATTTCCGGTTTTGATTTTCGGGAAAACCGTCCATATGCGCCGCGCCCCCCTCCGGACAGAAAGCCGGAAAGGGATGCGGCGTTTTTGCTTTTTAAATGGTTCTCTTTTTATCCAAGCGCAAAACTTCTTTTTTATCCAAGGGTAAAAATGCTTGACAATTGTCCGAAATCATACTATAATGGTAAGTACGATTTCGGACAAACAGGCGTTCTGACGAACCGCCCGTGATCCCGAGTCTCGAATCGATTACGACAGGGGAGAGTGAAATGTTTTCTTCCAACGAGATGCGCCGTTTGGACCATTTGATCAGCGAAATAGACGCCGTGTACCACGAGGCGGCGGTGAAGCTGACGCTTTCGGACAGCGCGATGAAAATTCTGTATACCGTGCTCGACAGCGGCGGCAGCTGCCCTCTGCGGGAGGTGGGGATCCTGACGGGCTTGAGCAAGCAGACGCTTCATTCTGCAGTGCACAAACTTGCAAGAGAGGGGATCCTTCAGGTGGAGGCGTCCGGTGCAAAAAATAAGCGCCTGCGCTTTACCGAAGCCGGCAAACAGCTTGCCGCGTGCACGGCGGCGCAGCTGATGGCGGCAGAGAACCGCGTTCTGGCGGGGTGGAGGCCGGAAGAGGCGGAGCTGTATCTGGCGTTGACGCAGCGCTATCTGGACGAGATGAAAAAGGAGCTTGCCAAACTGAAGCCTCCTTCGGCCATGCGGGAACGCACGGCGTCGGAGGAATAGGGAAAAGCAGCCCGCATAAAAGGGCGGCATTGTTTTCTGATGGAACCGCCCGCAAGGCAAATCGCGCCTTTCGGCCTATTGGGAGCTTTCGGCGAGGGGACTTTTGCACATTGCTGTGTTTGCCTGCTTGTTTTTCCTGCCGGCGGAGGCCCGGACGCTGCCGGAATCGATCTTAAAACGAAAAAAGGAGCGCAGAGCGCGGTCTGGCGCGCAAAAGAGAGATGAGGATCCAATTATCCGATCATTTTACCTATGCAAAGCTGTTTCGGTTCACATTGCCGTCGATCGTAATGATGGTGTTCACCTCTGTTTATGGGGTGGTGGACGGCTTTTTTGTATCGAATTTTGCCGGAAAAACGGCGTTTGCCGCCGTCAATCTTGTCATGCCCTTCATTATGGTGCTGGGCGGCATCGGCTTTATGGTGGGCACGGGCGGTACGGCGCTGGTATCCAAGGTGCTCGGCGAGGGCGACCGGGAAAAGGCGAACCGCTGCTTTTCCATGATGATCCGGCTTACGCTGATCCTTGGCGCGGTGCTTTCTCTCGGCGGTGTGATCTTTATGCGCCCCGTGGCGGTGTTTTTGGGCGCGACGCCGGAGATGATGGCCGATTGTGTGCGTTACGGCCGCATCACGATTTTTTTTAACACCTTCTTCATGCTGCAAAATGTGTTTCAAAGCTTTCTCATCGCGGCCGAAAAGCCGAAGCTCGGCCTTGCCGTTACGGTAGCGGCGGGGTTTACCAATATGGCGCTGGACGCATTGTTTGTGGGCATCCTGCGTTGGGGCTCGGCAGGTGCCGCGCTTGCCACAGGGCTGAGCCAATGTGTGGGCGGGCTGCTGCCGCTTTTCTATTTTCTGCGGCCGAACCGCAGCCTGCTGCGGCTTGTGAAAACGCGGCTGGAGCGAAAACCGCTGCTGCGTGCCTGCGGCAACGGCGCCTCCGAGCTGATGAGCAATATTTCTTCCTCCATCGTGAGCATCGTCTACAACTTTCAGCTGCTGCGGTATGTGGGAGAGGACGGGATTTCGGCCTACGGCGTACTGCTGTATGTGCAGTTTATTTTTATTGCGATCTACATCGGCTATTCCATCGGCAGCGCCCCGGTGGTGGGGTATCATTACGGCGCGGGCCACAGCGGCGAGCTGAGCAATCTGCTGAAGAAAAGCACGCTGCTGATGGGTGCTTCCGGCCTGCTGCTGGCGGTGCTGGCCTACGCGCTTTCCGATCCGCTCGCAAGGCTGTTTGTGGGCTACGATGCAACGCTTTTTGCCCTCACGAGCCATGCGTTCCGGCTGTTCGCATGTTCGTTTTTGCTCGCGGGCTTCAATATTTTCGCATCCTCGTTTTTTACGGCGCTCAACAACGGCGCGGTTTCGGCAACCATCTCTTTTCTGCGTACAATGGTGTTCCAAACGTCCTCCGTACTGATCTTGCCGGTGCTGCTCGGTGTGGACGGTATCTGGTGGGCGATCACGGTGGCGGAGCTGTGCGCATGCGTGCTTTCGGCGCTGTTTCTGGTGTGGAACCGGAAACGCTATCGCTATGGGTGACCGCACAGCCGGATCGTTTTGAATGCGGCCGCCGCACTTGCCCTGCAGCGCCGGAAAAGATCTTTAAGGACAAAACAAGGGATAAAGCGGCGCGCCAAAAGGGCGATGGAACCGGAACGCACCGCAAAAAATATGGCCACAGGCGCGCTGCAGAAAAAGCTGCGGCAGTGCGCCTGTGGCCTGTTTTAAGGAATCTCTGATTTATTGGGATTTCCCCCGCCGGAGGCGGGGGAAATCCCTGAAAATTTGGGGCTTAGAACGGTGAAACCCGATTAAATCAGAGGTTCCTGAATTGTTTTAACAAAAGGATGGCCGCCGGTTTTGCCGTGGGCCATGACTTGAGCAAAAAAGGGAAGAGGAGCGCCGACTGCATGACAGAGCCGGCAGACGGCCCCAAAGCGCCTTTGAGCGTTGGCTCCATCGGCGGCGCTCTTGCGTGCGCCAAAGCGGAATGCGGCGCTCAAAGCGTTCTTTCTCCGCCTTCCCTTCGCGGTTACTGTGGCTGTTTGCCGATATAGGCAAGAATGCCGCCGTCCACATACAGCACGTGGCCGTTCACGAAGTTCGAGGCATCGGAGGCGAGGAACACGGCCGGGCCGACGAGATCATCGGTGGTGCCCCAGCGCGCCGCCGGCGTTTTGGCAATGATGAATTGGTCGAACGGATGACGGCTGCCGTCCGGCTGGCGCTCGCGCAGCGGCGCCGTCTGCGGCGTTTCAATATAGCCCGGGCCGATGCCATTGCACTGGATGTTGTATTCGCCGTACTCGCTGGCGATGTTGCGCGTCAGCATTTTCAGGCCGCCCTTGGCCGCCGCGTAGGCGCTTACGGTTTCGCGGCCCAGCTCGCTCATCATCGAGCAGATGTTGATAATCTTGCCGTGGCCCTTTTCAATCATGGCGGGGATCACGGCCTTGCTTACGATAAACGGAGCGTTCAGATCGACGTCCACCACCTGGCGGAACTGCGCGGCCGTCATCTCGCACATGGGAATGCGCTTGATAATGCCCGCATTGTTCACCAGAATATCAATCACGCCCACTTCGGCGGTAATCTGCTTTACCAGCGCCTGCACGGCGTCTTCGTCCGTTACGTCGCACACATAGCCGTGCGCCTCGATTCCGGCCTCTTTGTAAGCGGCGAGGCCTTTATCGACGAGCTCCTGCTTGATATCGTTGAATACGATCGTCGCGCCGGCCTTTGCCATGCCGGATGCAATCGCAAAGCCGATGCCGTAGCTTGCGCCTGTGACAAGCGCGATTTTGCCCTCTAACGAAAAATCCTTCATTTCCATGATAGATACCGCTCCTTTTTTCGTCGGATCGAAGGGATCCGGAATACTGTTTTACCGCAGCCGGGTGGTGGGGATCACGTCCATATCATCGAACGCCTGATTTTCGCCGCCCATCGCCCAGATGAATGTATAGCTGCTGGTACCCGCGCCCGCGTGGATGCTCCAGCTGGGGCTGATGACGGCCTGCTCGTTCTGCATTACGATGTGGCGCGTTTCGCTGCCCTCGCCCATCATGTGGAACACAACGTTGTTTTCGGGCACTTCAAAGTACATATATACTTCCATGCGGCGCTCGTGCGTGTGGGCGGGCATGGTATTCCATACGCTGCCCGGCTCCAGCACGGTCATACCCATCGAAAGCTGGCAGGTGGGCAGCACGTCCGGGTGGATAAACTGGTTGATCACGCGCTTGTTGCTCGTTTCCATCGCGCCCAGCGGCTTTTTGGCCGCGTCCGCGATCTTGATCAGCTTTGTTTCATACGCGCGGTGCGCGGGCGCGGATACCATATAAAATTTCGCAGGCGCCGCCGCGTCGTCGGAGGCGAACAGCACTTCCCTGGTGCCCTGCGTAATGTACAGACAGTCCTTGTAGCCCAGCTCATACCGGACGCCGTCGGCCAAAATGCTGCCCGCGCCGCCGATGTTGAAAATGCCGATCTCGCGGCGCTCTAAAAAATACTGCGTACCAAAATTGTGCCAGATGTCGATGCCCTTATCAATGGAAACCGTCTCGGTGGTGGGCATGCAGCCCAGCGTTACCATGCGGTCTACGTGGCTGTATACGGCCACCACCTCGTTGGGTACGTACAGGTTTTCGATCAAAAACTCTTTGCGTGTTTCTTCGGTGGTGTAGCGCTTAAAATCGCGCTGATTGCAGGAATAGCGAATGTCCATATGCTTTGGCGTCTCCTTTCCGTGATGCGGCCGCCCCTCATACGCGGCCGTTTGTATCCAAATAACAGTATACCATATTCCCGGGCTTTGGAACATACACAAATTATCGATGAATGTGAACTATTTTTATAGATTTGCCGTGCAGAGCAAAAAAATTATTCCACCGAAAGGTTGGGCCTGTCCTGGTCGCCGTCCGCCTTGAACAGGGTAAAATTTTCCGGATCCCATGTAAAATAGTAATATTCCGTATTTTCATAGAGGGGCGGTGTAAGGTAATTGGGGATAATGTTCGCGTCTGCCTCGCTTCGCGCGCAGAAGCCTGCCGCCGCCATGGCCGCTTTTGGCATGCCCGCGCAGTAGCAATCGGCATATTCCGCGCCGCATTCCGCCATCAGCCGGCCAATGGCCGTGCCCAGCGCGGCAAATGCCGCGGGCGCTCCGGTATAATCCACCACGCGCAGCACGGCGGTTTCGTTCACCGGAATACATCGCGTTACCAGCAGCGCCCCCACCGCACCGTTTTCCACAATGCCCCACACATCATACTTTTGGAAGGGATAGCGGTAATACCGCCGCGCAAGATACCATAAATCTTTATAGGGCCGATGGGCTTCGTTTGGCGTATAGCCGCAGGAGAGCAGATCGGTTTCGGCGGGCAAGCGCCGCAAAACGGCACTGCCTGCCGCGGGCGGGATATTTTTGTCTGCGACCCGCGCGATGCGGTAAACTGCCCGGTCGGCAAGACGGTAATAGTGCGCCACGCGCCCGGTGGTAAAGCCTGCGAACGCGTAGAGCGGCATCACCTTGGGGCGGATGTTGTTGCAGGCCACCTGCCGGGCATGGGTAAGGCAGCGCATGGCGGCCAGCAGCTCCAGCCCGCTGCCCGTGGCATATTTTGCGGCGCTTAAAATCGAGATCCAGATGTCCGGCGGATCCAGCCGGTTGGCTCGGATATAGCCGGCCACGGCGGCCAGCCTGCCGTCCTGCTCGGCAACGGCGAACTGTAGCGGCCCATCCGGCCCAAACGGCCAGTAATAGAATTCAAACAGCTCCGGAATGTGCACCAGCGGGTGCTTTTCGCCCCAGTGCTCGTCCAGAAAGGCAATCACGCGCTGCGCCTCGTCCGGGCGGGCCAGCCGCAGCGTCAGCGCGCCGCGCTCCCGCGCGCTCATAAAAACGCGCTCCCTCCCGTAACGGGCAGCGTAACGCCGGTGATGAATCGCGCTTCCTCCGAGAGCAGAAACGCCATGGCGGGAACCACATCCTCCACGCGCGCATTGCGCTTCATGGGGTTTGCCTCGGCGTTGGCCTGTACGATCAGATTGCTGGTATCCGCCAAAAACTTTGTCTCCATCATGCTGGGCATCACACAGTTTACGGTGATGCCGAACGGCGCGTAATCGGCGGCAAGGCTTTTTGCCAGCCCGTGCAGGGCGCTTTTTACCATAATATAGGCCGCCGTGTTTTTGGGCGGCGCGCCCAGCAGATAGCTTGTAAGCATAAACAGTACCCGTCCCTGTTTGGCCTTTGCCATCTCGGGCAAAAACTGCCTGCATAGCCGCACGGCGCTGCGCACCTGAACGCTCAGATCCCGCTCGAAGCGCTCCTCGTCGAATTTTTTAAACCGCGTGTTAATCACGCGCAGCGCCGGAAGATGAACAAGATGCGTGGGCGTGGGGTAGCGCTCCGCAACCTCCTGCGCAAAGGCGTCCAGCGCCTCCGCGTCGGTGAGATCGACGTCGTAGGCGCAGATCGCGCCGGGCCAGCGGCTGCAAAGCGGGGCAAGGCAGGCAAGATCGCCCGCGCCCTGCGCGATTACGGTATCGCCCTCCCGGTACACCCGCTCGATGAGTGCAGCGCCCACATCGCTGGACGCGCCTGTGATCAAATATACTGCCATGTTTTTCTCCCTTCCGGCCGGAAACCTCCGGCCCCGAGCGGCTCTGCGCCGCCTTGGCTGCGGCGGGGCGAAAGCAGGTTCCGCCCCAAAAAGGCCGCCTGAATATGCCCGAAAAGCTTTTGCGGGCTGCGCCGGTGGCCTCAGCGCGCCACGCCCGCGCGGATTACGCCGCGCGTTACGGTTTCGCCGTTCTGGTTTGTGATGGACGCTTTGATCTTGACGGTGCAGAACGTATCGTTCGTTTCGACGATTTCGCCGGTGACGGTGAGCGTATCGCCAAGGAAAACGGGCTTGGCAAATTTGCACTCCACGCCGTGCAGCAGGCAGTGCTCGCCCGGCAGATACACGCCCGCCAGAGTGGAAAACAGGCTTGCGCCCAGCATGCCGTATACAACGCGCCCCGGATAACCGCGCTGCTGCGCGTAGGCCGCATCCATGTGAATGGGGCTGCAATCGCCCGAAAGCCTGTAAAAAAGCTCCATTTTTTCTTCCGTAATGTTTGCGGTAAAGGCTTGCTTCATGCCAAGGGACAGCTCCTTGAACGTATAGCTGTTCATGCAAAATCTCCTTTCGGTTCGCTTCGGAATTGGCGCGCCGCGCCCGCCGATATGGACGGGGCAAGTCTCGCGAGCACATTCGCCGGCGCGGGGGACATGTGCGCGCCGCGCCATTTACGGCAGGGCGGCGACCTCCATCACATGATTCAGCGGCTCGTACTGCTCGGGGATGTCGAAGCGATACAGGGCTTCGGCTTCGCTCTCGCGGATGCGCGCAAAGCCGATGGAAGGATAAAAATCCTTGGCCGGCAGATTTTTGGCCGTGGGCAAAAAGCGCCCCAAGATCGTTTTTACGCCGCGCGCCTTGCAGGCCGCGACAAGCTGATCGAACAGGGTGTGCTCTAAATTGCGCTTGAACACGCGGCAGCTCATGATCCACAGCTCGATCTCCAGCGCGTCGCCGTTCTGGCGCCCGATTAAGGCCGTTACGATGCCGTTGTCGCCGAATTTATCCGCCAGCCGGCCGTACAGCGTCAGGCACGCGGGGTCGGCGCACAGCGCCTCGATCTCGGCGGCGGTGTAGCGGCGCGTTGTCATGTTGAACTGGTTTGTCTTATTGATCAGCTGTGTGATGCGCTCTAAGTGCGCCGCGTCAAACGCGCCGAATTCACCGCGCATCGCAAGGCTGCGCAGATAATCGTCGTAATTTTCAAACGACTGCACCTCGGCGGCGCGCTGTGCGTTTTGCCGGTACATTTCGCCGCGGCGGCGGTCGTCGTCGGAAACGGACGTCGGCTCGAACCAGCCGCCCCGGTCGAGAATGCGCACATATTCCTCGGGCGCCGTCAATTCCGGCACGGCCACGCCGGGCAGGGTCTGGCGCATCAGATCGCGCTCCACGGGATTATCATCCAAAAAAACAAGGCTTTCCGGCAGAATGTTGATGGCTTTTGCAATGGCTTCCACGTTGCGGGGCTTGGGATCCCAGTTGGCGTTGAAGCAGAGAAAATCGTCGGTTTTCAGCACGCTGTCCGCCCGCGCAAAGCCTGCGCGCGCGGCGGCCTCCTCGTTTTTGCTCGAAACGTTCAGCAAAACGCCCCTGCCGGACAGCTCTTTCAAATAGCGCTGAAACGCCGTGAATGCACGCCCGGCGGGAGATTCCTCGCCAAGCGCCACGCCCTCCGCGCCGTCGTCGCCGATCACGCCGCCCCAGAGCGTGTTGTCCAGATCGAGCACAACGCCTTTTTTATTTTTGCCGAAAATGCTTTTGATCATGTTTGCGAGGCTGTGGCACAAAACCGGGATATACGGCACGTCCAGCGCGTACTGATAGGCGCACCACGCGGCGGGCGAGCACCAGCGGCTTACGCCCTCGCAGGCCGAGAGCCAGCACAGATCGTGCAGGTAAAAATTCGGCGTCTTTTCGGCCCAAAGGGCCGCCGTATCATTCATCCGGCTTACAAAGCGCACACGCCCGCGCACATCTACGGCGTCAAGATTGCCCATCACGCGCACGTCCGGCAGTTCAAAATTGTTCTGGAGGATGGGGCAGCCAAATCGCTGCAGGGCGCGCCACAGCTGCACCCAGCGCGCTGTTTCGTCGCGCAGCTTCTGCCCGGCCTGCTCTGGGGTGTCTGTCTGCGCCGGCAGATTGCCCAGATTGTGCACCGAGGTATGCACATAGATTACATCCGGCCCGAATGCGGCCAGCGCGCCGGAGGGGTCGAACATGCCATCCTCATAAAAGCGCGCATATTCGCCCACATAAAAGGTGGGATGAATGCCCGCGTTCAGCAAAAACAGCTCCAGAATATTTTTGATCTCTCCCACGGTGGAGCCGCTGAGGATCGCAACCTTTTTGGGAACAAGGCCCTGCTGCTCCAGCAGCGCGCGCCGCAGCGCGCGCTTTTTTTGCAGGATCATGGCGGAATCGAACGGATATTCCAAACAGCGCAAAATGCAACCTCCTGATCACCGTATGGCCGCCCGGCAGACAGCGCCGGGCAAAGCCAAAACCTTTCTTGCTCTTATTATAGCGGATGCCGCGCAAAAAAACAAACCCTTTTCCGGCAGAAAAGGGCTGAAATAAGCGAAAAAAGAGGGATCGGGGCTTTTAAAAGAACGATTTTTGCATTTACCGCCTTGAAAAGCTGCCGCGAGAATGGTAAAATAGCAGAAAATGCCGGAATGGGCCGATTGCGCCCTGAATTGCGCGGCGCAATGAAATATTTTGTCTGTTCGGCTCGTTTATTACGTAGAGAGGGATGCGGTTATGCAGTTTACATTTGCACACAACAATTTGAACGTGGCGGATCTTTCCGCCAGTCTCGCATTTTACGAAAAGGCCCTCGGCCTGCGGGAGGTGCGCCGCCGCACGGCAGAGCACTTCACGCTCGTCTATCTGGGCGACGGCGTTACGCCGCATCAGCTGGAGCTGACGTGCCTTGCCGATCACCCGCAGCCCTATGATCTGGGCGAAAACGAGATCCACCTCGCCTTTGCGGTGGACGATTTCGAGGCGGCGCACGCCATGCACAAAGAGATGGGCTGCATCTGCTTTGAAAACGAGGCGATGGGCATCTACTTTATCTCCGACCCGGACGGCTACTGGCTGGAGATCGTGCCCGCGCACAAATGACGCACGGCGCGTTCTTATGCGCCGAAATCCTCTAAATATCGGTTCAATTCCTCCCGCGTGGCAACGGGGATGCCTCTTCGCAGCGCGTCGGCGTCCGCTTCGGGCAGCAGGCTCAGATAAATCTCATATCGCGCCACGGGCGTATCCTCGCCGGATTTGAACAGCACCACCTTTCCGCCCTGCGCGCCCAGCAGATAGGCGGGCGGCTCGGCGGCCTCGGCGCTGCCCGGCTGCGCCAGCAGCAGGAACAGGCCCACGGTCACCGTAAAGATCGCCAGCGGCACGGCGGCCAATACAGCAATTTGTTTTGCGCGCATATCATCACCTCTTTGTGTTCTGAAAGGCAGTATGGACAAAATCGCTTTGATTATTCTTTGCGGCGCGGATATTGCGCGGCCGGAAATGTGGTATACTAACAGAGCGGTATAAAGCACAACCACGGCGGCGCGCCTTAAAATCACGGCGGCGCAGACGCCGCAAAAGCTATAAAAACTAAGAGATCCATCTTTTGGGAGGCGAAAGATCATCGAAAACAAAAACAGCAGCGCCCGCGCAAACCGCCAGCCAGGCAGCGCGCCGCGCAAAAGGAAGCAGCCGAGGGAGGGCGTCACCGTACTGGGGGCGCTGGGCATTTTATTTCGCTTTATCGCGTGCTGCCTGTGCCTTTGCATTATAGCGGGCTCGGTTGCGGCGGTGGCGCTCAGCATGTACATCGTGCGCGAGACGCAGGGCGACAGCGAGGTGCTGGATCTGACACAGCTGGAGCTGGCGTTTACCACGATTATCTACGCGCCGCAGATCAACGAGTACGGCCAGCAGGAATGGGTGGAATACCAGCGCCTGCAGAGCCCGGAGGAAAACCGCATCTGGCGTTCGCTGAACGAGATCTCGCCTCATTTGCAGCACGCGTTTATTGCGGTGGAGGACGAAAACTTTTATACGCACATCGGCTTCAGCCTAAAGCGTACTGTGCTGGCGGCGCTGAACGAGGTGTTCCATAAGCTCACCGGCTCGTACCTGCCGGGGCAGAGCGGCCAGCTGGGCGCCTCTACCATTGAGCAGCAGCTCATCAAAAATATTACGGGCGAAGACCAATCCTCCGGCATGGAGGGGTACACCCGCAAGCTGAAGGAGATCTTCCGTGCCATCGCAATGGATAACCGCTTCAGCAAGGAAGAGATCTTAGAGGCTTATCTGAACACGATCGGCCTTACGGGCAACATTGCGGGCGTAGAGGCCGCCGCAAACCAGTATTTCGGCAAATCGGCGATGGAGGTATCGATTGCCGAGGCGGCCAGCATCGCGGCCATTACCAAAAGCCCCGGACGCTTTAACCCTTATACAAACCCGGAGGATCATTTACAGCGCCGCGACAACATCATTTATTTTATGCTGCAGCAGGGCTATATCACCGAGAGCGAGGCCGAAGAAGCATATGCCACGCCGCTGCGGCTGGTGGAGCGCGTGCGCTCGGAGGAAGCCGCCGTACAGACAAACTATTCGTGGTTTACGGATTATGTGATCGAGGAGGTTACGCAGGATCTTTTGGAGGAAAATCCGCTGAACCGCGAAAACTGGGACCGGGCTGCCGCCAACGCATACCTGTACAACGGCGGTTTGCGCATTTATGCCACGGTAGACCCTAAGGTGCAAAGCGAGATCGAGCGCATTTGGGCCGATGGAGAATATTGGGAGCCCTTTACCATCGAGGATTGGGTGCCCGAGAACGCCCCGGAGGGCACCGAGCCGAAAACCATTTCCACGAATGCGGCAGGCATCGTCATCAATTATAAGGGCGAGCTGGTCGCGCTTGCGGGCGGCCTTGGGCAAAAAACAGGCGACCGCATCCTCAACCGCGCCACCGGCATGCAGCGGCAGGTGGGCTCCACCATGAAGGGCGTTGCGGTGTATCCTCTGGGCATCGATATGGACGCCATCAACTATTCCACCGCGCTGCTCGATGATTATTTCCCCATTTCAGACGGCAAGGGCGGCACCCGCACGAACTGGCCCAGCAACTGGAGCGGCACCTATACGCACGGGCTGGTTACGGTATACGAGGCCATCAAGCAATCGCTGAACACCGTTGCGGTGCGCGTGGGCAATATTGTGGGGCCGCGCACGATGTTTGAATTTGCGCGCGATACGCTGGGCATTACCTCGCTGGACGAAAACCACGATGTCGATCTTGCGCCGATGGTGCTGGGCGCGCTCACACACGGCATGTCCCCCTACGAGCTGGCCGGCGCGTATATGATGTACGGCGACGGCGGCCGCGTAACGAGCCTGCACAGCTATACCTCGGTGCGCGATTACCAGGGCAACGAGATTTTGGAAAAGGATATCATCACCACGCAGGCGATCGGCGAGGATACCGCCTTTATCATGAACCGCCTGCTGCACGGCGTGCTGTTTGACGGTGGCGGCACGGCGTACGGCATCCATCCGGATTCCAACGTGCTGGATTCCATCGGCAAAACGGGTACGACAAACGAGGATAAGGATATCTGGTTTGTGGGCCTGACGCCGAAATATGTGATGGCCACATGGTACGGCTACGACGACAACGCGCCGATGAAGCAGTATGACAGCAACTATATTTATGGGCGCAGGCTGGGTCACCCCGGCGCGCGCGCCTTCCGCGAACTGATGGATATTGTACAGGCCGACCTCACCGAGGAAGAAATCGAAGCGCTGAGCGCGATTTGGGCTAAACCGGATTCCGTGGAGTCCGGCGCCTTTTGTACCCAAACGGGAGACGCTCCCGGCGCGGGCTGCCCCACGGGCCGCGGCTGGTACAAGGTGGGCGTTGCGCGCAGCCCGTGCACCAGCGCTCATGCCGATCCCGCACCGGCGGCATAACGCGCCGGGCTGCCTTCGGCGCCGGCAAGGGAACGCGGCCCTTTGCACCCGGCACGGCCAACGGCCGGCCGCCGGGGCAGCAGAGGAAGCAAAAACAGGCGGCGTTTGCTCAACCGGCCGGAGCGCTTGAAAAAGCATGGAAAGGCTTTGAAAAGTGTCGAATATTCCGATCTTCGGGCCCCCTCTGCGCGAGGGGGCCCTTTGCGATTTTGCAAAACGGAAAGCTCGCATAAAAACCAGAATTAAGGGAAAATTAAGAAAAAACTGATACAATTTGGAAACAAACAGGTGGTATACTGAATGTATCCGGAAAGGGGCGGTGCGCAGTGCAGACAAAAATAATTGAATTTCCCGGTACAGACGCGGGTGCCGGCGCGCAGGATGCCGTGCCGGGCGGAGGCTGCGCGCCGCAGGCCGCCCCGCAAAGCGCCGTGCCGTACCGGACAAATATGCCGCGGCAGGATGCTGCGCAAAGCAAAGCAGAAGCGCTGCCGCACGCACAGCGTGCCGCAGCAAGGGGGGGCGCCCCGCGTCATGCGCGCCGGGCCCCCGCTTTTTTGCGATCCGCCGCGCCGTATGCAGCGGCGCATGCGGTCTCGCCTGCGCCGCGTTCGCTGCGTGCCGCGCGGGCTGCCGGGCGCCGCCGCAAACGCCGACGGCAGCGGCCGCTGCTGGCCGGCGCGGTGTCGGCCGCGGCTTTGCTCTTAGCGCTGTGCGCAATGCTGCTTGCGCCCGGGGAGGACGACACGGCGACGTATGTGCCGGCGGCTGCCATTCCGCAGGAGGGGCCGCCCTATACGGTTGCCATTGATGCGGGCCACGGCGGCATTGATGTGGGCGCACAGGGCGTTGCAGAGGAAAGCACCATGACAGAAACGACCGTCGGCTATCTGGAAAGCTGGCTTTCGCAGGACGAAAACTATACCCCTGTGCGCACGCACGCTTACGATACCTTTATGGAAAATGTCGAGCGCGCGGCAACAGCCAATCAGGCGCGTGCGGCGCTTCTTCTTTCGGTGCACGGCAACTCCGACCCGTATTCCGAAAATTCTTACGGCTTTGAATGCTATCCGCAGCCGCCGGGCCGCACATACCACGATGCATCGCTCCGCCTTGCACACCTCATCGCCGACCGGTTCGGCGCCGAAGGCCAGCGCCTGCGCGGCAATGCGGGTGTACGGTATATTTATTATGTGGGCGACGACGCGCACGGCTACCAAAAAGAATTTGTGGAGGAAAGCGACGGCACCGTTCGCGCCGAGCAGACGTTTGGGCTGCTGGAAAAGACGAACTGCCCCGCCGTGCTGGCAGAACAGTGCTTTGTAACGAGCCCGGCCGATGTGGACAGCTGGGGCGACGACGACGGCTGCCGCCGCGCCGCGCGGCTTTATTACGAGGCAATCTGCGCATATTTTGGCACCGAGCCGCTGGCAGCGTAAAGAGCGCGTGCCGGGGCCAGCGTTCAAATGTAAAAACACGGCGGAGCACCCAAAAGGGCGCTCCGCCGCGTTTTGCCCAAACGACCAAACCGTAAGCCGGGTTCTGTATTAAACGACGATCTATCTCGACTGCATGTCGCCATGCAGCTCCAGCCGCCTCCGGAAGCGCGCAGGGCACGCATTGCTTCCCTATGGGCGTTGCTCCTGGTAGGGTTTACAGAGCCGCGCAAGTTACCAAGCGCGCTGGTGCGCTCTTACCGCACCTTTCCACCTTTTCCCGTGCGGTGCACGGGTAGTCTATTTCTGTTGCACTATCCCTGGGGTCACCCCCGGCTGCCGTTAGCAGTTACCATTCCCTTGTGGAGCCCGGACTTTCCTCAGGGCGCCAAAGCGCCCCGCCGCCGTATGTTTTGCTCGTCTGTGCGCTTTTATTATATCATGCTTTACCGGTTTTTGGCAAGAAAAATCCTCGGATGCGCACGGATGGTTTGCGTATGGGCACACAAAGGGGGAGGCGGCCGGGACGCGCGGCGATCATGCCGGATGAGACCTGTTTTGCCGCAAGCATCGCCGCAATGGGCCGTGTGGTGCAGGCAGCTGTATGCCAGGCGGGGCTGCCGCTGTGTAACGTGGTGCGTCTTTTCCGATGCGGGCGATCTGTGAAAAAAGGCGCTCGCAGACCTCGTTCCCGATGCTCCAAAGCCTGTATGCTCCGAGATGATGGATATGGAAAATCTGTACGGAGCAGTTCATATCGCGCTTTCCCATCTGGAAAAAGACGAGGACGCTTCCGGAGAAGAGGATTATCTGGAAGACGCTGTCCGTATCTGGAATACAGACAGCGAAAAAATCAATAAAAGAAAACGTCGCGCGGCACGAATTTTAGCGCATCCGACAAAAATTGCCGTGATATGCCCCAACACTCTGATTATTGCAGGCGGACACTTGAAAAATGCCATTAAATGGTAGTATAATTTAAGCTGTGGGAAAGAACATTGCGCCGGATTTGCCGGCGCGCCAGAATGGGAAAGGGGAAAATGACAATGAAAAACGAGTATTTGGCACGTGTATATGAAGAGGTGAGCCGCCGCAGCGCCGGAGAAACGGAATTTTTGCAGGCCGTGCGCGAGGTGCTGGAAAGCCTCGAAGTATATGTTGAGTGCCATCCCGAGCTGGAAACACAGGGTGTTTTGGAGCGCATTGTAGAGCCGGAGCGCTTTATCCAGTTTCGCGTTTCGTGGGTGGACGATGCGGGCAAGGTGCGCGTAAACCGCGGCTACCGTGTGCAGTTCAACTCCGCCATCGGCCCGTACAAGGGCGGCCTGCGTCTGCATCCGTCCGTTACGGCGTCCGTCATCAAGTTCCTCGGCTTCGAGCAGATTTTTAAAAACAGCCTTACCGGCCTGCCGATGGGCGGCGGCAAGGGCGGCAGCGATTTTGATCCGAAGGGCAAATCCGATGCCGAGATCATGCGCTTCTGCCAGAGCTTTATGACAGAGCTTTCCAAGCATATCGGCCAGTTTACCGATGTGCCCGCGGGCGATATCGGTGTGGGCGGACGCGAGATCGGCTATCTGTTCGGGCAGTATAAGCGCCTGCGCAACGAGGTAACAGGCGTGCTCACCGGCAAGGGAATGTCTTACGGCGGCAGCCTTGCGCGCCCGGAGGCCACCGGCTACGGCCTGTGCTACTTCACCGAGGAAGCGCTGAACTGTATGAAGAACGACAGCTTCCGGGGCAAGACGGTCGTGATCTCCGGCAGCGGAAACGTGGCCATTTACGCAACGCAGAAGGCCTCGCAGCTGGGTGCGAAGGTGGTTGCGCTGTCCGATTCAAACGGCTATATCTACGATGCGAACGGCGTGGAGCTTGACGTTGTGATGGATATCAAGCTCCGCCGCCGCGCGCGCATCTCCGAGTATGTCAAGGCCGTGCCCACAGCCGAATATCACGAGGGCTGCTCGGGCATCTGGGGCATTCCGTGCGATATTGCGCTGCCCTGCGCCACGCAGAACGAGATCGACGAGGCCGGCGCGAAAAAGCTGGTGGCAAACGGCTGCCGCGTGGTATGCGAGGGCGCGAACATGCCTTCTACGCCCGAGGCCATCAACGTGTACCTTGCAAATGATGTGCTGTACGGCCCGGCCAAAGCGGCGAACGCCGGCGGCGTGGCCACAAGCGGCCTGGAGATGAGCCAGAATTCACTGCGCCTTTCGTGGACGTTTGAGGAAGTAGACGCCCGATTGAAAGGGATCATGAAGAATATCTTCCACAACGCCTACGACGCCGCAAAAGAGTGCGGTGCCGAGGGCAACCTGATGGTGGGGGCGAACGTGGCCGGCTTTGCGAAGGTGGCAGACGCGATGCTCGCCGAGGGCATTGCATACTGATCTGATTTGCCCGATTGAAAAGAACCGAAGCGGGAGCGTCCGGAAATGGCCGGGCGCTCCCTTCTCTTTGGAAGAAAGCTGCACCTCCCCGCGGGACCTGTTCGGCTGCAATGGGATCCTTCGCGCTGCTGCCGCACAGGCGATATGGCATCCCCATTGAGAACGCTGCCCGTATTCTCCGCTTGCAAAATTGCGCCGCGCGCGGTATGCTGTTATGGCAGGCAAAAAACCGAACAGCCGAAGCGGGAAACGCGCAAAGCGGGAAACGCGCAAAGCGGGAAACGCGCAAAGCAGGGAGCGCGCAAAGCAGGGAGCGCGCAAAGCAGGGAGCGCGCAAAGCAGGGAGCGCGCAAAGCAGGGAGCGCGCAAAGCGGGAAACGCGCAAAGCAGGGAGCGCGCAAAGCAGGGAGCGCGCAAAGCAGGGAGCGCGCAAAGCGGGAAACGCGCAAAGCGGGGAGCGCGCAAAGCAGGGAGCGCGCAAAGCAGGGAGCGCGCAAAGCGGGAAACGCGCAAAGCAGGGAGCGCGCAAAGCGGGAAACGCGCAAAGCAGGGAGCGCGCAAAGCGGGGAGCGCGCAAAGCAGGGAGCGCGCAAAGCGGGGAACAGACGAAGCAGGAAAAACGGATAAAACAGGAAACAGACAAGACAGAGAACAGAAAGGAACGATGACAGTTGAAGCTTTTGATTGTGCGGCATGCCGAGCCGGACTACGAGCGGGATTCGCTGACGGAAAAGGGCTGGAGAGAAGCCCGATACTTATCGGAGCGCATCGCGGACCTGCAGGTGCGGGATTTTTATGTCTCTCCGCTGGGAAGAGCGAAGGACACCGCATCCTGCACGTTGGAAAAAATGGGCCGCACCGCCGTGGAATGCCCTTGGCTGCGGGAATTCGCCGTTCCTATTCAACGGCCGGATGTGCCGGTGCGCAAGATGGTTACATGGGATTGGCTGCCGCAGGATTGGACGCAGGAGCCGCGCTTTTTCCAGCCCGAGCAGTGGTGGCAGCCGGAGGTGCTGCAGCAGGCCCATGTGAAGGAAGAGTACGATTGGGTGGTTGAAAATTTTGACGCTCTTCTAAAAAAGCACGGGTACAGGCGCAGCGGCGCATGCTATCAGGCGGTGTGTGCCAACAACGATACGTTGGTATTCTTTTGCCATTTTGGCGTGGAATGCGTGCTGCTCAGCCATTTGATGGGAGTTTCCCCCATGGTGCTGTGGCACGGCGCCTGCGCCGCGCCGTCCTCTGTTACTACAGTTGTTACAGAGGAACGCAGAAAAGGCGTTGCCGCTTTTCGGGTGAACAGCTTTGGCGATACCGCGCACCTCTACTGCCGCAAAGAGCCGCCCTCGTTCGCCGCAAGATTCTGCGAATGCTACGGCAACCCCGGCGAGCGGGTGGACTGAGCGCCTGCATAAATGCGCGGGAATGCCGAATGGGCAAGCGCCTGTGCCGATACGCAAAAACGCCAGCCGAGCGCGAGCGCCTGTGTGCGCTGCGGGAAAAACGGCAGGGATCCAGGTGTTCGGTACGTTCCGGCCAAAAGAAAGTTCCATGGGAGGCAGCAGCATTATGACACTGCAATGGGAGGTGCGCCCGGAGGAAGCGGATATGCTGCTGCGTGATTTTTTGCGCCGCAGGGGCGTTTCTTCCGCGCTGGCGCGCGCCGTTAAAAGGGCGGGGGGATTTTTTTGCAACGGCGCCCCGGTGCATACTGATGCGCGCCTTTATGCGGGGCAGCGCATTTTGTTTACGCTGCCGCCCGAGCCGCCGACGGACGTGCTGGCGCAGGAGCTGCCGCTGGAGATCGTATATGAGGATGCGCACGCCATGGTGCTGAACAAGCCTGCCGGGCAGACGGTGCACCCTACACGCGGCTATACGCAGGGTACGCTTGCCAACGCGTTTCGCGGCAGGATGGCCGCGCGCGGCGCGGATACCGTATTTCGCCCGGTGAACCGGCTGGATAAGGGCACTTCCGGCCTGGTGCTGTGCGCGATGAACGCCTACGCCGCGCCGCTTTTGGCCGCCTCGGCACAGAAGGAATACTACGCTGTGGCCGAGGGCGGGCTTGCCGCAGACAGCGGCGTGATCGATACCCCCATCGCGCTGGCGCACGGCTCGCTCATTCAGCGCTGCGTGTGCGGGCAGGGCAGGCAGAGCCGCACCGAGTATACGGTACTAGCGCGCGGCGGGGGATACACGCTGCTGCGCGTGGTTCCCGTTACGGGGCGCACGCACCAGATCCGCGTGCATTTTGCGTCTGTCGGCCATCCGCTGGCAGGGGACGACCTGTACGGCGGCAGTACGGCAAAGATCGCCCGCCCTGCGCTGCACTGCGGCGCACTTTCGTTTTTGCCGCCGGAGGGCGGCGCGCGGCTCGCGTTTCAGGCGGCGTTTCCCGAGGATATCCGTGCGCTTCTTGCCGCATGCAAAATCGAAAACGGCATTGTTTGAACAAAGCGCCAAAGCGGCAAACGCTTTGGCGGCCGGCGCTGCAGGGATCTTTGCCGGCGGAGAACGTTTTTTGTGTGCCGCCCGCGCCGAACACGCACCCCCGCGTGCGGAAAAGATTTGCATTCGGTGAAATTATGTGTATAATAGATATCAGGTATGCCGGGCGGATGCCTGTTTCTTTTGTCTGCCGGGCGGTCGAAAAGGGTCGAACGGATTCTGCGCACAGGAAAAGCAATTCAAAAAAGGAGGGGGCGCGTGGAGTACACGACGCCGCGCACAGGCGCGGGAAAAAAGAAACGTTCTTTTTTTCGGATGCTGGCGCACCCTTTGGGCTGGATGCTTTACCGTGTCGGCCAGCAGACGGAATATTTTGTTTTAAATCTCTTTCGGGTCTTCGCCGGCAGCGTGCGATGGCTCGTTTCCGGTGTGCGATGGCTGCTGCTGCTGCTTTTCAGCGTTCTGAAAAGCTTTTTCGCCGCCATTTGGGAAGATCTGAGCGCGCCCTGGAGGGCGCTGCGCGTGGGGCTGCGCAACGCCCGCGCGATCGCGCAGCAGGAGCGGGAGGCCGGCGGCTCGGCCGCGGGCACGGGCCTTTTGTATGTTCTGCGCGGCGTGCTGCGCAACCGCCATTTGGTGATGAGCGGGCTTGCCTATCTGCTGCCGCTTGCCGCGCTTGCGGTGCTGGCCGTCACCGTGCATATCATGCTGAATTCCACCTTTGCGCTGCGGGTAGAGTTTAAGGGGGAATTTGTCGGCTTTATTGCGGACGAAAGCGTTTACGATGCCGCGCACGCGGATATCCTGCACCGCATTCGGGGCGCGGGCACGGGCGAGGATTGGATGGAGCGGCCGGAATATACGCTGACAATGGTGGACAGCGCCGCGCTTTATTCGCCCTCGCAGCTGACAGACCGCGTTATCCAAACCTCCGCCAGCGATTTCCGCAGGGCAACGGGCGTCTATGTCAATTCGGAGCTCATCGGCATTACGGACGATTCTCTCGAGCTGTCCCGCGCGCTGGAGGCGCTGCGCGCACCGCTTTTGGAAGAGCATCAGGGAGACGAAAGCTGGCGTGTAGAGTTCCAGCAGCAAATCGAGCTGCAGAACGGCCTGTATTTTACCAATACGCTCATCAGCCTCGAAGAGCTGCTGGCGCGGCTGCACGGGGAGACGCCGGTAGCGCGTTCCGATGGTTCGGAGCTTGGGGGGTGGGATATGTTGGGCGTGCAGGCGGTTCAGAATGTAACGCGCACCGTGGAAACTCACGCCGAAGCGCAGGTGATCAACGATCCCACGCTAGAATGGGGCATGGATGTGATTGACCAGCAGGCTGTGCCCGGCCTGGAGGAGCTGAACGAAGATGTCGTATATATCGACGGGCAGGAGGTGCAGCGCATTCAGACGCGGGAGCCGGTGGTTCTTGCACTGGCGGTGCCGCAGATCACCCGGCATGGCACCTACAACCCTTACGGCGGACAGGCCGGCGACCCGGCTACGGGAACCTTTATCTGGCCGGTGCCGCATTACAACGGCATCAGCCGGTGGGCCTCCAGCTATCACCGCGGCGCGGATATTACGGCGGATTACGGTACTACCATTGTTGCGGCCGATAACGGCGTTGTCGAGGTAGCCACCGACGGCAAGGGCACGGCGTTTTGGTCCTACGGTATCTTTGTGAAGATCGACCACGGAAACGGCTTCGCCACGCTCTATGGTCATTGTTCGGAGCTGCTGGTGGAGGCGGGCGAATATGTTGTAAAGGGCCAGCCCATCGCGCGCATTGGCTCCACAGGCCGCTCGACAGGGAATCATTGCCATTTCGAGATCCAGGTGGACGGCCAGTGGACGGATACGCGCCAATATGTAATGCCGGACGATTCATAGGCCGCGCGCATTTTGTGCGGCCGGGGGAGCTTGCAGTGCTTGACGGAAATTATGAAAAAATTATGAAATTTTGATGACAAAATGCCCTGCAATCCCCGTCCGCGTCTTGCCAAAACCCGCAAAACATGCTATCATATTCTATGCGTGTAAAAAGCAGGCGGCTTATGCATTTTTTTTGCCAGTTTCTGCCAGAGTCGTATGGATCCGGTTTTTTGGGATACAATCACGAGAGGGAAGTTGCAGCGGTATTGCGGAAAATAAGATGCTGCGGTGCTGCGGCGGCGGTCGAAAAAGGTCGATGCCGCACCGGGCCGGATGAATGCCGGCCGGGCCTTTCCTGTTGGAATAAAAAAGCATCATCCGTTTTTTTCGTTTGCCGCCGCGGAAAGCGTTTCGGGCAGCGGGCGGCAAAACAGAGGTTTAAGGGGAGCGTGCACATCATTTGGAAAAATTTGTGATTCACGGCGGCAAGCCGCTGATGGGAGAAATCGAGATCAGCGGCGCGAAGAACGCCGCAGTGGCAATTTTGCCGGCGACGATTTTGGCGGGCGGAATTTGTGTGATCGAAAATTTGCCGAACATCAGCGACGTCAGCGCCTCGGTGGATATTCTCAGCGCGATGGGTGCACAGGTGCGCTTTATCAACAAGCACACGCTGCAGATTGATACCTCGCGCATCACCTGCACCACTGTGCCGAACGAGCTTTCGCGGCAGATGCGCGCGTCGTATTACTTTTTGGGCGCGCTGCTCGGCCGTTTTGGCAAGGCCACTGTCGCAATGCCCGGCGGGTGCGATCTTGGCCCGCGCCCCATCGACCAGCATTTAAAGGCATTCGCGTCGCTGGGCGCAAGGGACTCGGTAGAATACGGTATGATCGGTGTAGAGGCGCAGCGCCTGCGCGGTGAGGATGTGTTTTTTGATACGGTTTCTGTCGGCGCGACCATCAATGCCATGCTGGCGGCCGTGATGGCCGAGGGGCTGACGGTGCTGGAAAATGTGGCCAAGGAACCGCACATTGTGGATGTGGCGAATTTCCTGAATATGATGGGCGCGGATGTGCGCGGCGCGGGAACGGACGTTATCAAGATCCGCGGCGTGGAGTGCATGCACGGCTGCACCTATTCCATCATTCCCGATCAGATCGAGGCGGGCAGCTATATGGTGGCCGCCACCATCACGGGCGGCAATGTGCTGATCAAAAATGTCATCCCAAAGCATCTGGAGCCCATTACCACCAAGCTGGAGAAAGCGGGCGCCACGGTGGAGGAATTTGATGATTCCGTGCGCATTTACCGCACGGGCGATTTAGAGCCGCTGAACATTAAGACGATGCCGCATCCGGGCTTCCCCACGGATATGCAGCCGCTGATGACGGTGCTGCTGAGCCTTGCGAAGGGCACCTCCATCATTACGGAGGGCATTTGGGAAAACCGCTTCCGCTATGTGGACGAGCTGACGCGTATGGGCGCGAACATTCAGGTGGACGGGCGTGTTGCGGTGATCGAGGGCGTGCAGGAGCTGCTGCCCGCGCCGATGCGCGCATCCGACCTGCGTGCCGGCGCCGCACTTGTGGTGGCGGCTCTGGCGGCGGACGGCGTTTCCGAGGTGGATGAGATCAGCCACATCGAGCGCGGCTACGAGGACATTGTGGAAAAGCTGCGCGGCCTTGGAGCGGATATCCGGCGCGTGGAAAAGCCCACGGCCTTGCTGCGGCAGGCGGCGCTGTAAAATTGAGGCTACAAGAGCCGGAGAGGGGGCAAAAAGCCCCCTCTTGCTTTGTAAAAATCTGTTTTGCTCCCCAAAAAGCCGAGCGCGGCCGCAAACATGTGCGGCGCAGCCGGGAATAGCCGTGGGCGGCCAGGAGCGGCCGGAACAGCCGGGAGTAAGCGGGAGCGGCCAAGAGTAGCTGGGAACAGCCGGAACAGCCCGTGCCGACGCCGGCATTTTCGAAGAAAGAGGGGGAATGGATATGGCGCGCTTTACAACCCTGTATTCCGGCTCGTCCGGCAACTGCGCGGTGGTGGAGGAAAGCGGACGCTGCCTGCTGGTGGATATGGGCAAGAGCTGCCGGCTAACGCAGAACGCGCTGAAGGAGCTGGGCCTTACGCCGCAATCGCTGGACGGCATTCTCATTACACACGAGCACTCTGATCACATCGGCGGGCTGGCCATTTTTTTGAAGCATCACCCCATCCCGCTGTACGGCAGCGCCGCTACGCTGCAATATCTTGCGGAGCACCGTCTGATCCCCGAACATACGCGCCTTGTCGATATTGACGGGCGCACCGAGGCGGTGGGCGGCTTTCAGGTGCAGAGCTTTGAAACAAGCCACGATTCCGTCGCGTGCCGGGGATACCGCATTACAACGCCGTCGGGCAAGGTGGTGAGCATCGCCACCGACCTGGGCTTTGTCAGCGACGAGGTGCTGGCAAATCTGCTGCTTTCGGATGTTGTCGCGCTGGAGGCGAACTACGACGAACAGATGCTGCTGCTGGGGCCGTATCCGCGCATGCTCAAGCAGCGCATTGCGTCGCGCCGCGGCCATTTGAGCAACGACGAAAGCGCGCAGACACTGGTGCGGCTGATGATAAACGGCTGCAAAAAATTTATGCTGTGCCATATCAGTCAGGAGAACAACACCCCGGAGCTCGCGCTGGAAAGCGTGCGCGTGGCGCTGCTGCGGGCGGGGCTTGTGCCGGGCGAGGGCTGCATGGTGCAGGCGGCGCGCCGCCATGAGGTTTCGCCGGTGATCGAGTTTTGAAAAAAGCCGTATTTTGAACAAAGGTGTTTTTCGCTTTCCAAAGAGCGCGCCGTTTTTTTAAGCGCTGTCTCTTTTGCGCAGACAAAAATTACAGCTTTAATTACATAATTTATTTGACGAACGGATTCCGGAACGCAACAGATCGTCAAAACCCGCGATGTCTCAAAAGAAGGGAGGCACCCATGCCATGCAGACCGTGACGGTGATCGCGCTGGGCAGGCTGAACGCGGATTATTACGCCAAAGCCGCGGCCGAGTATGCAAAGCGCCTGGGGGCCTATTGCCGCCTGAATGTGGTAGAGCTGCCCGAGGAGCCCATCGCCGAAAAAAGCGCATCTCCCGCGGTGGTGGCCAAGGCGCTGGAAAAAGAGGGGAAAGCCATCCTTGCCGCCGTGCCAAAGGGCAGCTGCCTTGTGGCGCTCTGCATTGAGGGCAAACAAAAAACGAGCGAGGAGCTGGCGGCGTTTTTCGCCGGGCGGGCGCAGAGCGGCGCGGGGGACGTGGCGTTTGCCATCGGTTCTTCGCACGGCCTTTCCGAAGGCGTCAAGCAGACTGCCGCTGTGCGCCTTTCCATGAGCCGTATGACGTTCCCGCATCAGCTTGCGCGTGTGATGCTGCTGGAGCAGATCTACCGCGCGTTTTCCATCAACGGCGGCGGGAAGTACCACAAATAAGACGAAATAGATCGATGCAAAAGCAGCAAAAATCGGCGCCCTTTTCGGCCGCTTCAGGCCGAAAAGGGCGCCGCTGCTTCGTTTTCTGGTGGGACCGTGCCCAAAGTGGCGAGCGCGTTTTTGTACTGCGGCAGGCCGGCCATTGCTGCGGCCGACACAGACCGTTCGTCCGTCAAACGGCTTAGGCTCCAAATACCTTGGTGTAATCGGCAACGAATTTTTCAATGCCGGCATCCGTGAGCGGGTGCTTTGTCATCTGTTCGATCACCTTGTACGGCACGGTGGCAATGTCCGCGCCGGCCAGTGCACAGTCTGTCACGTGGATGGGGTTGCGCACGGAGGCTGCGATGATCTCGGTTTTGATGTCGTCGTAATTTGCAAACATCTCCGCGATCGTCTGGATAAGCTCAATGCCCGGCTGGCTGATGTCGTCGAGGCGGCCGAGGAACGGCGAAACATACGCCGCGCCCGCGCGCGCCGCTAAAAGCGCCTGATTCGCACTGAAGATCAGCGTGCAGTTTGTGGGGATGCCCTCGGCGGCAAGCACCTTGATGGCCTTCAGCCCTTCCACGGTCATGGGGATCTTTACCACCATGTGCTTCGGATCCAACGCGTAGATGGCGCGGCCCTCCGCGATCATGCCGGCGGCGTCTGCCGTGGTGGCCTTTACCTCGCCGCTGATGGGCCCATCCACGATGGAGGCGATCTCGGCCAGCGCTTCGGCGTAGTCGCGGCCTTCCTTGGCAATCAGGCTCGGGTTCGTGGTAACGCCCGCAATCACGCCCATGTCGTTTGCGGCGCGGATCTCGTCTGTGTTGGCGGTGTCGATAAAAAATTTCATGCTTTTTCGTCCTCTCCTGATCCTTGACGGACCGTTTTTTCAGCCGGGCCGATCGGGTTTTAAATCAGCTCGGCAATATCAATGTTTTCGCCTGTAAGGCCGATGTACGCGCCCGCCGCGGCCTCCTGGCTCTCGGGGTGCGCCAGCAGCCATTTGTTGCGCGCGCGCAGCAGCGCGTCCTCGGGCGTAACGGCCTCAAAAACCGGGCGCTCGGTGTTTGTCAGCCACGGCAGCGCCACCAGCACGCGAAAGCCCTTTTCGGCGCTGCAGTGGCAGGGTGCGTAATGCAGCGTTGTGGCGTATACCTCCACCAGTGTGCCGGCCGGCACGCGGAAGGCTTTTACTCTGGCGGTATCCAGCCTGCCGTTCTCGATCTCGTCCTGCTTTGCCAGCAGCAGAATAAAATCCTCCGTGCCCAGATTGAATTCGCTGTCGCGGTGGTATTCCAGACAGTTCAGCCTTGTGTTGCGGCCGTTGCACCAGCCAAGCTGTACCGGCATGCCGCCAAAGCAGTGCTCGCCGATTTCGGTGGACGCGGGCAGCTCCTGCAAAGCAGGGTCGGTGGGCACATAGGCGGTGCCCTTTGCGGGCTGCGGGGCGTTTTGCAGCACGCCCAAAAGCTTGTTTACGGTCTTGTCCATTCCCGTTACGATGCGGCAGTATGCTTTGAATTCTGCGTCGGATACCGAGCAAATTTTCATCATAACATCTCCTTTTTAAATGGACGGATTCATTCTGCCCTGCCCAAGGCATTGTCTTCGGCCAGCTGCGCAAACAGCTCCCTGCGGGCCGGACAGATCCGGAAAAACTGCCGGTACCGCGCCTCGCAGGAACCATGGAGACACTTTATTGTATCATAGCATATTTTTGCTCTAAAAAAAAGCCCGGTGTTCGCTTTTGCAGAAAAAAGCCACCGCAATGGCGCCGGGGCCCACGTGTGTGCCGATGGTGCCGCCCACAGTGCACACGGGCAGCGAATCGGTATGCGCCCGCCAGAGCGCGGCGCTGTCCTCGATGTATTTTTGCAGCAGCGTATCATCGAGGCCGGTATAGCCAAGGCGGTACGGGCGGCTAAAATCAATGCCCGCGGTTTTTTTGATCTCCTGCGCCAGCAGATTGTTCCCGTTGCGCGAGCCGCGGGCCTTGCCCAGCAGCGCAACCTCGCCGTTTACAACGGCGACCACAGGTCTGATGGAGAGCAGGCCGCCCACCAGCGCCACAGAGGAGGAGATGCGGCCGCCGCGCTTTAAGTATTCGAGCGTATCCAAAAGGGCGATCAGCCGGATATCTTCTTTTTCCCGCTCCAGCACAGCGGCCATTTCCTGCGCGGGAAGCCCCTGCTGTGCAAGCTCCAGCGCACGCTCCACAAGGATCATCTCTCCAATGGCCGCGTTGCAGCTGTCTACAACATATACCCTGCCGGGAAAGCTCTGCGCGGCCAATACGGCGTTTTGCCAGGTGCCGGAAAGCTTGCCGGAAAGGGTGATGGCCACCACAGTCTCCCCGGCATCCACTGCCGCCTGAAAGGCCGCTTCAAACTGCGTGGGAACGATCTGGCTGGTGATGGGCAGCGTGCTGCTCTCGATCAGCCGCTCGTAAAATTGTCTGTGCGTTAAATCAACGCCGTCCCGAAACGTTTTTTCCCCAAAGCTGATCGTCATGGGCAAAACGGTGAGCTCCGGGCGGCGGAGCGCCGTGATGTCCGAAGCGGAATCGGTGATGATGCGAATTGCCATACAAATGACTCCCTTCTCTGTACAATATGATTTGTGCGGAAGCTTACATCCCTTGCCGGGCGATGTTTATACGCGAAGCCCCCAAAAGAGGGAAGCCCTCAAAAGCGCGAAGCCTCCAAAGTCCAAAGCTTATGAAAGAAAAGGCTTACGAAAGCCGAGGCTCTGCCGCAAGAAGCTTTTCGCAGATGTGAACAAAGCGCTGCGCGTCCTCCTCGCCGATCACGTCGATTACGGCCCCGGCATATTGCAGCGAGCGCTCGTGCACCGCAAGAAAATCCGGCAGGCGCTCCGGCACAGGGCGCACATACAGCATGCGCGCGTCCGTGCCGCTTTGCGCCTTGATCAGGTATCCCTGCGCGCACAAGGCGTTGACTGTGCGGTTGGCAAGGCTTTTCAGCATGCGCGTCCGCTTCAAAATCGTCTGCATCGGCGTAAGCCCGACGCCGTCCTTTTTGTATTGCTCGTATACCAGCATCATGGTAACGGCCTCGTTGTAAGTAATGCCCTGCGTCATGCGGGAGTTCTTCAAAAAACCGCTGATCTCTGTCCATGCGCAAAGCACACGTTCGCACAACTCGGTGTTGTCCGGCATGCCGATCTTCCTCCTTTTTTGCCTGTGTTTGCCCACCCGGGAAATTGCCGAAACACTTTGTGCATTCCAAGCTTTGGCGACGCTGCAGATGCCGCTGCACGGCAGAATTCCACGGCTTTGTTTTTTATGGAACCGTCCCTCAGACCGGGTGTTTTGGAGAAGGCAAACAAAAGGCTGCGCAACAAGTTCACTTTGTAAACCTTTAGCAGTATAGCACAGCCCGTGCAAAAGGGCAAGCCTTTTTGAATAATCCGCTTTTTTGCCGATACCATTTGCCGATGCCGGACAAAGGCGATCCGGCAGGCCGCCCTGCGCTTTTTCGATGCCGTTTTTTTGCCGAAAAAACAAAATGGAGTCTTCTCAAAAACGGTCAACGGATTATAATAAGAATCAGAGAAAACATTGACCGGCCCGGTCGATGCACCGCAGAACCCCCGCCAAAAGGAGAAAAGCGTGCAGTGCGCCGAAAAAAGCCCGCAAAAGGAACGAAAGGCACACGGCTACGAAAGAATCTGCGCAAAGCGGCAAAAGCGCGTGCGGCGCACAGGCCGGCAAACCTGAGGAAAATCAAAACAGAAAACGGCTGCGGAATGTGCCGCAGGGAGGCTACATGAACGAAAAATTTTTCCGGCTGCCCGAAGAAAAGCGGCAGCGCATCATCAACGCGGGCTTCGAGGTGTTTGCACAAAACAGCTACCGCAAAAGCCCCGTGGGCGAGATCGCGGCGGCTGCCGGCATCAGCAAATCGCTGCTGTTCCACTATTTTCACAATAAAAAGGAGCTGTATCTCTTTTTGTGGGAATATGCCGCCGATCAAACCGTGCGCTATCTGGAGGAAGAGCGCTGCTACGAGCCGACGGATCTGTTCGAGATGATGGAGCGCGGCATGCGCGCAAAATTTCGTCTGATGGCGGAATACCCGTATATGGCACGGTTTGCGGTCAATGCGTTTTATGAAAAGGATGCGGAGATCTACGCTGCGATGCAGAGCAGCTATACCCGCCATTTCGACCGCAAGGCCGCGCGTGCGCTGGCGCAGCTGGATCCGGACGATTTTGTGCCGGGGCTGGACCTGCAGATGATGTATCGGGAGATGTACTGGGCCTCGGAAGGATATCTTTGGGAGATGCTGCAAAAGCGCGGCGGGCTGGACACCGCGCAGATGGAACAGGATTTTTGCCGGCTGCTTGCCTTCTGGAAAACGATCTATCTGCGAAGAAGCGAGCCGCGGCCGCCGTAGGAACGGCAGGAGAAAACGCCGGCGCGGCCGGCCGAACGGCCGGAGCAGGAAGAAACGAAAGAGGAGAATGCCCATGTACGCAATTGAACTGGATCGTCTGACAAAGTATTACGGCAAGACCCGCGGCGTGGAGGAAATTACCCTTGCGGTACGGCAGGGGGAGATCTTCGGCTTCATCGGCCCGAACGGCGCGGGCAAAAGCACCACCATCCGCATGCTGCTGGGGCTTATTGAGCGAACCTCCGGTACGGCGCGGATACTGGGGCACGAGGCGGCAAAGGGAAATACCGCGCTTTTGGCCGAGGTTGGCTACTTGCCGGCCGAGGTGCAGTTTTATCCCGGGATGCGTGTGCGGGAGGTGCTGCGTTTTTCTGCCGCGCTGCGCAAAAAGGACTGCGCAGCACAGGCAAAGAGCCTGTGCGAGCGGCTGGAACTGGACGATACCAAACGGGTGGAAACGCTGTCTTTGGGCAACCGCAAAAAGGTGGGCGTTGTGTGTGCCATGCAGCACGAGCCGCGGCTGTATGTGATGGACGAGCCGACGAGCGGTTTGGATCCGCTGATGCAGCGGGAATTTTACGCGCTGCTCAAAGAGCGCAGCGCGCAGGGCGCGACGGTGTTTTTATCCTCGCACGTGCTCAGCGAGGTGCAGCGCTATTGCAGCCATGCCGCCGTCATCCGTGGGGGGCGGCTGCTCGCCTGCGGCAGTGTGGAGCAGCTGGGCCACACCGGCGCAAAGCGGGTGACGCTGCGCGGCGTGGGCGCTGCGCCCGCTTTGGACGGGGTGCGCAGCGCAGTGCCGACGGCGGACGGCGTCAGCTTTTTGTACAGCGGCGCGCCCGGGCCGCTGCTGGGCGCGCTGGCCGGCCTTCCGGTGGCGGATATCACCATTACGGAGCCGGATCTGGAAGAGGTGTTTTTGCATTATTATCAGAAAGGGGGCGGCCCGCATGACGATCTTCCGGCATGAGGTGCGGCGCGGCAGGGCGTCGCTGGCGATTTGGACGCTGTCCATCGCTTTTTTGCTGGGCGTTTGCATTCTCATCTATCCCGAGATGGGCGCGCAAATGGACGAAGTGGGCACGATGTTTGCCGAAATGGGCGGATTTTCGCAGGCGTTTGGGATGGACCGCATCAATTTTGGCGATTTTTCCGGTTTTTTTGCCGTGGAGTGCGGCAATGTGCTGGGCCTTGGCGGTGCGCTCTTTGCCGCGCTGGCCGGCGTTCAGGCTTTGACGAAGGAGGAGCAGGGGAACACCGCCGAATTTCTGCTCACGCATCCGGTGTCCCGCATTCGGATCACGGCCGAAAAGCTGTGCGCCGCCGCCCTTCAGGTGCTGGCGCTGAACGCAGGATGCATTGCCGTTACGGCTGTCTGCGTGCGGAGCATTGAAGAAACGCCGTCCCTTCAAACAATGGCGCTGCTGTTTTTGGCCTACGGCCTGATGCAGCTTGAGATATTGGCCATTACCTTTGGCCTTTCCGCCTTTTTGCGCCGCGGCGGGCAGGGCGTTGGGCTGGGGCTTGCAGCCGCGTTTTACTTTATGAATCTCATCGCAAACCTTACCGAGCGCGCGGAATTTTTAAAATATCTCACGCCGTTCGGCTATGCCGACGGGGCAAAAATTGTTGCCGAGGAAGCGCTTTGCGGCAGATACTGCGCTTCGGGCGCGGTGTTTGCCGCGCTGGGCATTGCGTTTGCATTCCGGTTTTACAGCCGAAAAGAGATCGCGTAGGCGGGCAAAGAGCAAGGAAATGCCCCGGCCCGCCTTTTGAAAAATTTCCTAAAAAATGCTCCGGCCCGCTTCTTAAAGGCGGGACGGCTCCATGATACAAGGACGGCGCTTTCTTTTTTGGAAAGAAGCATTTTGGATTGATACAGTGGAAAAGGGGCACGCTGCAAAAATTTTTTGCCGCACGCCCCTTTTCTTTTGCGGGGCACGCTGCATGTACGCATAGTACGCACATATTTTGTGAAGATTGCTGACAAAAAAAGCGGACGGCTCATGAAAATTGCGCATTATATGGAAAATTCTGCTTTTTGCGTATTTTGACATCGAAATACTTGCACAATCCACACAAAATGTATTAGAATAATAATTGATCCAATGCCAACAGATCCTATATCTTGTGTGGGATTGTATTCGGGAAAAGAACACCGCCGCGCCGATTCCAAAATCGTACCCGGCGGCCCTGCCTGCTTTGCGGGAGAAGCATCGGCACTCCGCAGGCAAGAAGCAAAGAGGTGTTGTTCGTGAAATTTTCTGAAATGCCGTATCAGCGCCCGGATGTGGAAGGGCTGAAGGCGCAGCTTGCGCAGCTGACCGGGGCGCTGCAAAAGGCAGAGAGCTATGCCGCGGCGCGGGAGGCCTTTTTAAAAAAGGACGAGCTGGACCGGCATATTATGACGGCCTCCACGCTGGTGCATATCCGGCACTCTATCGATACGCGCGATGCGTTTTACGAGGCTGAGCAAAAATTTTGGAACGCCGCGTCGCCCGAGCTGGAGGAATATCTGCAGGCATGGACGGCGGCTTTGCTGCAAAGCCCTTATCGCGCGGATTTTTCTGCCGAATACGGCGATTTGATGTTCCGCAACGCTGAGATCGCTTTAAAGACCTTTTCGCCTGAGATCATTCCGGAGCTGCAGCGCGAAAACAATTTGCGTCAGGCGTATGATAAGCTTATTGCCTCGGCGCAGATCCCCTTCGAGGGCGGCGTGTATACGCTTTCGCAGCTGACGCCCTTTAAGCAGGATCCGGACGACGCGCGCCGTCTGGCCGCGTGGAAGGCGGAGGGGCGCTGGTATAAAGAAAACCAGCCCGAGCTCGACCGCCTGTACGACGAGCTGGTGCGCCTGCGGGACAGCATGGGCAAAAAGCTGGGCTGCGAGGGCTATACCACGCTTGGCTACTACCGCATGGGCCGCAACTGCTATACCAAAGAGGACGTGGAAAAATTCCGCGCCGCCGTGGTAAAATATGTAGTGCCGGTTGCGGACGGCGTCTATCGTCGGCAGGCCGCGCGGCTGGGCAGGCAATACCCGATGAGCTTTGCCGATAACGCGCTGCAGTTTTGCACGGGCAACCCGAAGCCGCAGGGCACGCCGGAGGAGATCTTGGCCGAGGGGCAGGCTTTTTATAACGACCTCAGCCCCGAGACGGCCGAGTTCTTCCGTACCATGCGCGAGGGCGAGCTGCTGGACGTGCTCTCTACAGAGGGCAAGCAATCCGGCGGCTACTGTACCGCCATCCCCGACTACGGCGTCCCGTTTATTTTTGCCAACTTCAACGGCACGCAGCACGATATCGAGGTGGTAACGCACGAGGCAGGGCATGCCTTTGCCGCGTGGGTCAACCGCGGACGTGTGCCGATGGAATATGTCTGGCCGGGCATGGAGGCCTGCGAGGTGCATTCCATGTCGATGGAGTTCTTTGCCGAGCCATGGGCACCGAAATTCTTCGGCGCCGATGCGCGCAAGTTTTTGTACAGCCACCTCGCGGGCGCGATCACGTTCCTTCCCTACGGCACGCTGGTGGATCATTTCCAGCACGAGGTATACGCGCACCCGGAAATGACGCCCGCCGAGCGGCACGGCGTATGGAAGCGGCTGCTGGGCGTTTATATGCCGTGGATGAAGCTGGACGGCGAGATTCCGTTCTATGCCGAAGGCGAGGGCTGGCAGCGCCAGCACCACATTTATACCCGCCCGTTCTATTACATCGATTACTGCCTTGCGCAAACCGTTTCGCTGCAGTTCTGGGCGCTCATCCGCGAGGATGCAAAAAACGCGTGGGCGCATTATATGGCCTATACCCGCCAGGGTGGAAGCCGCGTATTCACCGAGCTTTTGGCGAACGCCGGGCTGGAGAGCCCGTTTGAAGAAAGCTGCCTGCGCGGCGTGTGCGCGAAGGCGGCCGAGGCGCTGGAAGCGTTCGACCGGGCGGGCGTGGAGTGATGGAGGGTAAGTCCCCCCGCCGCCGCAGCTACCTGAATGATTTTCAGCCCACCGCCGGTGGGGAATACGTCTACACCGGAGCCCTGTACGGCTGGGCAGAGCCGGGCCAGGCACGCCGCCGCGCCCTGATCCGCCTTTGGCTGGGCGCCGCATTGCCGGCAATGCTAATAGTTGCAGCCGGCTGCATCCCCGTTCCGGGGATGCAGAATTGTCCTTATGTGCTCTTGCCCTACGCCGGCGCGCTGGTGAGCCAGGCCGCCGTTCTCTGGCTGATGTGCCGGTTGAGCTATGGCGGAGAGCGGCTGCGCGCGTATGTGTACGAGGCTACCGTGGGCCGTTTTCGGGTAAGGGGCGGCTGCGCGCTGGGCTTTGCCGCGTTGACGCTTTTGGGCCACGGCGTCTATCTTTTGCGCAACGGCGCCGAGGGGCACGCCTGCGCCGCCCTCCTGTTCTGGCTCTTGTTGGGCGGGTGCGCGGCCTGCCAGCTCTGGTGGCTGCGCACAGCCTGCGCGCTGCGCTGGACAAAGTGACGCTTCCATCGCCCGTTTGGATTCTCCGCGCGGCCGTTTTTGACGGTGGATCTTCGCACCGCGCGAAGCCTCCAACATGGGCCACACGGCAAGCCCCGTCTTTTTTGTGCGAACCCCCGGGCGAAAAACGCCCGGTTCATGGGAAGCTCTGATTGATTCAGAGGTTCTTTCGTTCGAATATATCAAGGAGGAAAAGTAAATGAAAAACGCTAAAAAACTGCTGGCGCTTCTGCTTGCGCTGGTGATGTGTCTCGGCCTGCTGGCCGGCTGCAACAACAGCAATTCCGCCAGCACCCCCGCCGACTCCACCCCGAGCAGCAGCGACAGCGCCGACCAGCCGGAGGAGGGCAAGCTGGACACCCTCACCATCGGCACCTCTTACTTTGACGGCAAGTTCTCGAGCTTCTTCTACACCAACGATTACGAGAACCAGGTGCTGGGGCTGGTGTGCGGCAGCATGTACGGCATCGACCGCGTGGGCGCTCCTGTGCTGAAGGCCCTCACCGGCGAGACGCGTGAGTATAACGGCGTAGATTACACCTACGACAACGGTGTATCCGATGTGGATGTGGTGGATAATCCCGACGGCACCGTTACTTACAAGTTCAAGATGCGCGAGGATCTGGTGTTCTCCGACGGAGAGCCCGTCACCATTGACGACGCCATCTTCTCGATGTATGTGCAGCTGGACCCCACGTTTGACGGCATATCCAGCCTCACGTCTCTGCCCATCGTGGGCCTGGCCGAGTATCAGAATTCCATGAAGAGCAAATCTTCCCTGATCGGCGCCGCCGGCCGCGACAACACCGATTTTACCAATTGGACCGAGGAAGAGCAGAAGGCCTTCTGGGCCGCCGTGGATGACGGCGGCGCGCAGTTCGTTCAGGGCATTGTGGACTACCTGGTGGAAGCGGAAGCCAACAGCGCCGACGACGACCTCTCTGTTGTTGCTCCCAACTGGGGCTTTGAGGTGCCCCAGGGCGCCACGGCCGCAGACTGGTTCGAGATCATCGGCAATCAGTACGACTGGAACTTCGCCGCGATGGAGGCCGAGATCGGCAACTCCGACGCACTGGCCGACCTGATTCCCGAGGATGTGTACAGCATGACCACCGAGGGCATTGCGGTGGGTGAAGACGTTCCCAATATCTCCGGCATTCAAAGAACCGGCGATTACTCCATGGAGGTTACGCTGGAGCATCTGGACGTGCAGGCTCAGTACCAGCTGGGCGTCACGATCAACCCGCTGCACTACTACGGCGACGCTGCCCAGTATGATTACGACAACAACAAATTCGGCTTCCCCAAGGGCGATTTGAGCATCGTGCGCGACAAGACGTCTGTTCCCGTCGGCTTCGGCCCCTATACGTTTGTATCCTGGGAGAATAACACCGTTACCCTGCAGGCCAACCCCAACTACTATCTGGGCGAGCCCAAGATCAAGAACATCGTATGGCGTTCCATGGACGACAAGGATCTGATCCCCGCGCTGGAGGCCGGCACGGTGGACATCATCAGCCCCAGCTACAACAAGCAGGCTGTGGAGCAGATCACCCAGATCAATAACGGCGAGGGCGTTACCGGCAGCGTGATCACCACCCAGAGCGTGGCCAACCTGGGCTACGGCTATGCCGGCATCGCCGCCAAGAACATCAAGGTGGGCGACGACAGCGGCTCCGAGGCCTCCAAGAACCTGCGCAGGGCCATCTGCACCGAGGTGGCGGTCTACCGCAGCCTGGCGGTGGATTCCTACTACGGCAGCGAGCTGGCCAACGTGATCAACTACCCCATCTCCGATACCTCCTGGGCCGCGCCCCAGGTGACGGACGAGGGCTATCGCGAGGCTTTCTCCGTTGACGTAAACGGCGATCCCATCTACACCGACGGCATGAGCGCCGAGGAGCGCTATGCCGCTGCCCAGCAGGCCGCTCTGGGCTTCCTGGAGGCTGCGGGCTACACTGTGGAGGACGGGAAGGTTACCGCTGCTCCCGAGGGCGCCAAGCTGGATTACACCGTCACCGTGGTTGGCGCCGGTATCGGCGACCACCCGGCCTTCCTGGCCCTGAGCGAGGCCAGCAAAGCCCTGAAGGAGATCGGCTTCAATCTGGTCGTCAACGACATCAGCGATTTCAGCCAGATGTCAAATGCCGTCAACGCCGGTGAGGCGGAGATGTTCGCCATGGCGTGGAATGCGACGCCCGACCCCGATATGTACCAGATCTACCACAGCCAGGGCGGCTCCAACGAGAAGAGCTACTGGGTGAAGGACGCCGAGCTGGACGAGCTGATCATGGCTGCCCGCAACTCCAACGACCAGACCTACCGCAAGACCATCTATAAGGAGTGTCTGGACATCGTGGCCGACTGGGCCGTGGAGATCCCGCTGTATCAGCGCCAGAACGCTATCTGCTTCTCCACGGAGCGCGTTAATATCGATACCCTGACGCCCGCGATCACCACCTACTGGAACTGGTACAGCGACATCGAGAAGCTGGAGATGAACTAAACACATTTCCCGCGCCCGTATGCCGCACCCGGTATGAGCAAACGGAGGGGAGAGGCCCTTCTCCCCTCCGTTTGTTTTATTCAGGAAAGTGCGCCGCACGCGGACAAAATTGCCTTTTTGTCCGCGGACGGGACAGTTTCCGGTATGGCAGCCGCACACCGTCTACTCCGGCGGAAAAACGATACCGAAGGGGGATCACTATGCGAAAGTTCATCGCCAAGCGACTGATGCTATCTGTCGTCATTCTGTTTTTTGTAACTTTCATCATCTATGTGCTGATGCGCTGTCTGCCCACCAGCTATGTGGAGGCGCAGGCCATTCGTCTGGCACAGCAGCCAGGCTCCAAGCCCTATGAAGAGTGGCTGGTTCAGCTGGAGGCGCAGTACGGCCTCGATCAGGGGATCATCCCGGGCTTCTTCCAGCAGCTGGGGCACCTGCTGCGGCTGGATTTCGGCGACAGCTGGAAGTTCACCATCCCGGTTCTGGAGAAGTTCCGCCAGGTGATCGGCATCAGCTTCGTCATGGGTGCGGTCGCTCTGCTGCTGGAGCTTGTCATCGCCATCCCGCTCGGCGTTGTCGCGGCCACAAAACAGTATTCCATGACAGACTACGTCATTTCCGCTGTGGCGCTGGCGGGCATCAGCTTTCCCACCTTTTTCTTTGCTACGCTGCTCAAGCTGGTCTTTTCGGTAAAGCTGGGCTGGTTCGAGCTCAACGGCCTGCACTCCACTGCGGCCATCGTGGGCAATATGAGCGCATGGCAGTATTTTATGGACGCCGTCTGGCATATGGTGATGCCTGTCACAACGCTTGTGGTGCTGAGTATCGGCTCGCTGATGCGCTACACCCGCACCAATATGCTGGAGGTGCTCAATGCCGACTACATCCGCACCGCCCGGGCCAAGGGCCTTTCGGAGGGCAAGGTAATTTATCATCACGCGTTCCGCAATACCCTCATTCCGCTTGTAACGATCATCGGCGGCTCGCTGCCGGGGCTGTTTTCCGGCGCGCTCATCACGGAGACTATATTTGCCATCCCGGGCATCGGCAAGGTGTCCTACGACGCCATGGTGGCCGGCGATATCCCGTTCTCGTTCTTCTATCTCACCTTTATGGCAGTGCTGACGCTGGCGGGCAACCTGATCGCCGACATTCTGTATGCGGTGGTCGATCCCCGCGTGCGCATCTCGTAAGGAGGCGAACGGAAAATGAGCAAGGATATGGAAAAGCAAAACGATCTGCAGGAGGAGCAGTACTCCCTGAATGACGACCGGCGTGTAAAGGTGCTCTCTCCCGGCGCGCTGGTGGCAAAGCGCTTTTTCCGCAACCGATTGGCTGTTGTGGGCCTCACCATGCTGGTGAGCATGTTCCTGTTCTCCTTTGTGGGCGGCTGGGTCGTCCCCTACAGCGAGGATCAGTTCTTTTATACGCTCGAGTATCAGAAAAAAGAGTATGCCGGCGTTACAGAGAACACCGAATACCACTATCTGGTTGCCCCGGGCCAGGAGCTGCCCACGCTGGTGCGGGCCAATCTGGGCATCGTGCTCGGCAAGGAGGATATGCTGATCTACAAGGGCGCGAAATACTACATTGAAGCCGTGGGCGAGGAGCTCTATGAGATCACCGACGACAAGGGCGCCCTGCTGGGCCTGGCTTATATGGACATCATCAATCCCACCCAGTCCGGCGCCAGCTTCAGCTATGAGTTCAGCTACAACGCCCTGATGACCTGTGCAGAGGGGGGCGGCAGCTTTGAGGCCGACGGCAAACGCTACGATATGACGGAGCACGGCGTCATTACCCAGGACGGCCAGGATGTGGCCAACGTGGGCCGCCTTATCGTCCAGTCCCGCGTCAGCGGGCGCAGCATTCCCCAGATCTTCAAGGACCGGGTGGCCGAGGCCATTGAAAACGGCGAGACGGAGTTCACGCTGACGGTGGACGGCCAGGAGCGGGAGTACACCATGACCTACGATCCGGGCAAGCGGATCTACTCGGTGATGGAGGATACCCCGACGCAGGTGTACGATAAATACGCGCCCCCGGGCGGGATCCATCCGCTGGGCACGGAGGGCAACGGCATGGACGTGCTCACGCGCCTGATGTACGGCGGGCGCGTGTCGCTCATCATCGGCTTTATCGTCATTCTCATCGAGACGGTTATCGGCGTGATCCTGGGCGGTATTTCCGGCTACTTTGGCGGCTGGGTGGATAACCTCATCATGCGTATTGTGGATATCTTTTACTGTGTTCCCTCCATGCCGCTGATGATCATCCTGGGTTCGGCGATGGACGCCATGATGGTGGAACCCCAGATCCGGATGCTGTATCTGATGCTGCTGCTGGGCTTTTTGGGCTGGGCGGGCATTGCCCGTTTGGTGCGCGGCCAGATCCTCTCGCTGCGCGAGCAGGAATTTATGACGGCCGCCGAGGCCAGCGGCCTCAGCGTGCGGCGGCGCATCTTCTGCCATCTGGTTCCAAACGTCATCCCGCAGCTCATCGTGAATATGACGATGGGCCTGGGCTCCATTATCATCACAGAGGCTACGCTGAGCTATCTGGGCCTCGGCGTAAAGTTCCCCTTTGCCTCCTGGGGCAACATTATCAACGAGGTCAACAACTCCTATGTTCTGACAGAATATTTATGGGTGTGGATCCCCGCGGGCATCTGTTTGCTGATGACGGTTCTGGGCTTTAACTTCGTGGGCGACGGCCTGCGTGACGCCTTTGACCCGAAGATGAAGCGCTGAGAAGGGGGAGGAAAAGATGGCAAAGAAGCACAACGACGGCTATCTGTCCGCAAAGGAATCCCGCCAGATCGCGCGGGAGAACCGCCGCGTCACCGATCGGCTGGAAAAGCAGCGCAAGCGCAAAAATGTGCCCGAGAGCGAATATCTTACCCAAATGAGGGATCCCGGCAACGCGGTGGAGTTTGAAAATCTGCACACCTGCTTTTTCACCGACGCGGGCGTCGTCCGTTCGGTGGACGGCGTATCGTTCGAGGTGCCCATCGGCAAAACGGTGGGCGTTGTGGGAGAATCCGGCTGCGGCAAAAGCGTCACCAGCCTTTCGCTGATGCAGCTGCTGCAGCGCCCGCAGGGGCAGATCGTGGAAGGCGAGATCCGCCTGAACCTTGGCGACAAGGCGTATGATGTGGCGAAGGTACCGGCCGCAAAGATGCAGGAGCTGCGCGGCAATTACGTTTCAATGATCTTTCAGGAGCCGATGACGGCGCTGAACCCGGTGTTCCGCATCGGAGACCAGATCAAAGAAGTACTCGTGCTGCACAACACCGAAGGCCGCACCGAGGCGGAAATTGAAAAACGCATCATCGATCTGCTGGAGATGGTGGGCATCGCCAACGCAAAGGGCGTTGCGCAGATGTACCCGCACGAGCTTTCGGGCGGCATGCGCCAGCGTGTGATGATCGCCATGGCCCTGGCCTGCAGCCCGAGGATCATCATCGCCGACGAGCCGACTACAGCGCTGGATGTGACGATCCAGGCGCAGATCCTGGATCTTCTGCGCCAGCTGAAGGACCGCATCAATTCCTCCATCATGTTTATCACGCACGATCTGGGCGTGATCGCCGAGATGGCCGATTACGTGGTGGTGATGTACGCCGGCCGCATCGTGGAAAAGGGCACGGCCGAAGAGATCTTCGCCCATCCCGCGCACCCGTATACCATCGGGCTGATGGCCTCGAAGCCCGTGGTGGGCAAAAAGGTGGAAAAGCTGTATTCCATCCCCGGCAAGGTGCCGAATCCCATCAATATGCCGCACTACTGCTATTTCCGCGATCGCTGCGAGATGCAGTGCGAGGGCTGCGCGGGCGATTATCCCGGCGAGATCAGCCTTTCGCCCACGCACAAGGTATCGTGCTATCGCTACACCGAAGAAAACCGGAAGGAGGCGCAGGAGCATGGCGCTGAACTTTAAGGGGCTTGCGCAGGGCGCCGGACGCACCCATCCCGGCGACCCCGCGGGAAAAACGCCGGAGGAGCAAAAGCAGCAGCAGGAACGGCGGGCCGAGCGCGTAAAAAAGGGCATGCAGGGCGCAAAGCCTGCCGCCGAGCTGCACATGGACAATACCTTTACTCCGGTGGAGTACGACCCGCAGTATATTCTGATGGTGAACGCGCTGAAAAAATATTTCCCCATTAAGGGCGGCATGATGTCCCAGACCGTGGGATATGTGAAGGCCGTGGACGGCGTGACATTCAATTTAAAGCGCGGCTCCACGATGGGCCTTGTGGGCGAATCCGGCTGCGGCAAAACCACAACGGGACGCACCATTCTGCGCCTTTCCGGCGAAAAGACAGATGGGCAGGTGCTGTTCAACGGGCAGGAGATCTACGATCTGCAGCCCAAACAGCTGCGCGCGCTGCGCACCAAAATGCAGATTATTTTTCAGGATCCGTTCTCCTCGCTGTCGCCGCGTCTGCCGGTGGGCGAGATCATCGGCGAGGCCGTGCGCGAGCATGCGCTGGTGCCGAAGGAAGAATTCAACGATTATATCGATCAGGTGATGGACAACTGCGGCCTGCAGCCGTTCCATAAGGATCGCTATCCGCACGAGTTTTCCGGCGGCCAGCGCCAGCGCATCTGCATTGCCCGCGCGCTTGCGCTGAATCCCGAATTTATCGTCTGCGACGAGCCGGTTTCCGCGCTGGATGTTTCCATTCAGGCGCAGATTATCAATCTGCTGAAGGATCTGCAGGAAAAATACAAGCTGACATATCTGTTTATCTCGCACGACCTCAGCGTGGTGGAGCATATTTCCGATATGGTAGGCGTGATGTATCTGGGCAATCTGGTAGAATACGGCTCGACGGAGGATATCTTCCGCAATCCGCTGCATCCCTATACCGAGGCGCTGTTCTCGGCCATCCCTGTGCCGGATCCCACGGCAAAGATGAACCGCATCGTGCTGGAGGGCTCCATTCCGTCTCCGGCCAACCCGCCCGCGGGCTGCAAGTTCCATACGCGCTGCGCGCGCTGCACCGAACGCTGCAAGCACGAGGCGCCGCGCCAGGTAGAGGTGGAGCCGGGCCACTATGTGGTGTGCCACCTGTACGATCAATAAGCGACGATGAAGAAAAATCGTATTTACGACGATGACGACGGCCGCACCATCGCCGATATGAGCGACATTGGCCGGCAGCCGCTGTTTTTGCCGCGCCTGCCCGAAAACCGGCGGCGCGGGGCGGCGCGCCCCGCCGCCCCGGCCCCAAAGACGCCCGAAAACGACCGCCCCTGGGAGCAGACCGGCCTTACCAAGGAGGAACGGCTGTGGTACACGCTCGGCGCCCTCAAAGCCGCGCTGCTCATTGCGCTGGCATTCATCGGCGGGCTGGGCCTGATTGTTCTGCTGTTCGCGCTTGCCGGATAAAGGCGCTTTTCGGGATACGGCGTGGGCGGCCGGGCCGAAAACCCTGCGATCTGATGATGATGGGAAATGAAAGCATGGAATGGAACGGATTGTTTTTGGATAAGAGCAGCGCGGTACCGCTGTATGAACAGCTGCGGCAGGGGCTTTTGAACGCCATTTCCGAGGGACAGATCCCACAGGGCAGCAAGCTGCCCACCGAGGAGGAGCTATGTGCCGCGCTGGGCATTTCCCGGCCGGTGGCGCGTCAGGCCTACAGTGCGCTCATTGAGGCCGGATATGTGGAACGCAAGCGCGGCAAGGGCACTTTTGTGCGCCGGCCGGGCAACTTGGGACGTTTTATCCACCGGCAGTTCAGCTTTGCGCAGGAGATGGAGATCCTGAACCTGCCGCACCGGACACAGCTGCTGCGGCAGGAATGGACGGCTTATGCACCGGAGCTGTTTGGCGCGCTCAAGCTGCAGCAGGGGGAACGCTGCCTGCACCTTGTACGGATGCGGTATGTTTCCGAGGCACCGTATGTTCTGGTGGAAAATTATATTCCGGAGCCGGTTTTTCCGGGGATCGACCGCTACGATTTCGAGCAGCGCTCGCTGTACGACGTATTTGAAAAGGAGTACCGTCTGCGCGTTACCCGCTCGCGGCGCACCATCTGCGCGCGTGCGGCAAGCGCAGAGCAGGCGGATCTGTTTGGCGTCCGGCGCAGGGCGCCGATGCTGTGTATCAAAAATGTCGTTCTCGATCAGTACGACCGCCCCATAGACTGGAGCGAAGAATATCTGGACGGAAATGTCCGGAGCTTTGAATTTGACGTGATCAATCCGTAAAAACAAGATAAAAAGACCGGCGCTCTTTCGGGCAATTTCAAAGGCCTCAAAGAGCGCCGGTCTTTTTTAGATCATTCCCGCTTTGTTCTTCTGCTTGATGCCCATTACGGCATCCAGCCTTTCAAAGCGCCGAACGCCGGCGTCCGCAAGATCCAGCAGCGCCGGAATGTGTGCGGCGGCCATCTGCATCGGCAGGATCTGTTCAAACGGCTGGGTATACCATTGCCCGGTTGTCTGTACAATGCAGTCCCGCTCGTTCGTGCCGGCGGCAAGGCCTACGGTATATACGGCGGGGCAGATCTCGCGGTGGTACGCCACAAGGCGCTGCATCCGCTCGTGATCCGGGTCGTCCGGTGTGGGCAGCAGATAAAAACCGCCTGTTGCTTTATGGAGAGAGCAGGCCGGCCCATGCAGAAATTCTTCAAAATCAAATGCAAAACCGGGGATCAGCAGCGTTTCCATCAGCTTCAGCGCGCCTTCGGCCGCCGTCTCCATGCCCTGCATTTTGCCCACAAGATAAATGCCGGAAAGGTTTTTCAGGCTCTCGCGGTTATTCTGCGTCCAGGCCTCAGCGGCGGCAATATTTCCGGGCAGTTGTGCGGCCGTCTGCCGCAGAATGCCGACGATCCGCTCATAGGTTTCTGCCGTAATGCTGCCGTTTTGCAGCGCGTATTCCAGCGCTGTCAGGTAAAGCGTAAGGATCGTGATGGTGTAGCCCTTGGTTTTAGGGCCTGCAAGCTCTTCCCCGCAGGGGATCTCAAGATAGGTATCGCCCTTTTTGTTGAGGTGCCCATAGGGGCTGCCCGTCATGGCAACGGTGGGAATGCCTTGCAGCCGATCAAAGACAGCCAGCGAGTTGGTCGAATTGCCTCCCTGCGAGATCACGATTGCAAGGGTGGGCGCATTGCGCAGTGTTTTTACCTGCGAAGGGGCCAGAACCTGCACGTCCAGTGCCAGCAGTGCTTCCATAAAGGGCGCGGCGGCCAGCGCGGCATTGCGTGAGGTGCCGCTGGCGATCAGGCAGATTTTTTGGGGCCGTACCCTTGCGCATACCGCGCACAGGGGCGCGACAATGTTTTTTCGGTTTTCCAGTACCGATGCAAAGAGCGGAGCCTGTTCCTGAATGTAATCGAGCATTTTCATCATGTTACCGTTCCTTGTCTTATAAAGTAGTAGTTTTTATAGCCCCTCTCCAAGGGCTGTGCTGCACGGTAGGGGATGCGGTGGATCGCTCCTTTATAGATTGGATGTTGGCCTGCCGGCCGGCAACGCCGAAGAAGCTGTGCAGAGGATGCCGGCCGGCCTTCAGCGCTGCCCGGTGCATCAGCAGATGTCCGGACCAAATACATCGTGCGGAGAAGAAAATTCCAGCCGCGCGCCGTCCCTGTGCACATGGCAGACGATCTCGAAGGCGTGCGGCGTATCCAGACTGCGGCATTCCAGCCGTGTGGCGCCGTCCCGGTCGTATGCGGCACAGCACAGGCGCAAAGGCTCTGTCTCGGTGCGGGGCAGCATCGTATAAAGGGTGGGCCGCAGCGCCTTGGCAAAAAGCACGTTTTCGCGCCACGCGCCGGAAGGGGCGCGCAGTGTCTGCATGCGGCTTCCGTCACACAGCTGCAGCGCGGCTTCTGCTTCGTTTTTAAAGATACGAAGCGCCGTAAAGCCCATCGGGTTTGCCGTACAGGGCAGCCAGCCGGTATCGGTGCAGCCTTTGTCCAGCAGGCCGCGCGGAGCATAAGCACATGGCGGCTGTGCATGGGATCCCTTGTCATGAAGATGCTCCAAAAATTCCCACAAAAGTGCGATTTCTGTGTGGATCTCCTCGCTTTCTGCCGTTGCAACCAGCAGTTGCCGCTGTTCGGGCAAAATCAGACAATACTGGCCAAA
>Ga0137306_100449_pt1 | contig 58684 bp, 53 predicted proteins | sample Inofroosms_March_FD_97187 | JGI IMG/M metagenome (GOLD analysis project Ga0137306, IMG submission 97187) | Mouse cecal microbial communities from Vienna, Austria - N-Acetylneuraminic and N-Acetylglucosamine D2O microcosms_March | ecosystem: Host-associated > Mammals > Digestive system > Large...
CGACGGTGGAAACTGCCCCGGTCCCTACAGAGATGACAATGAGTATGTGACAGGTGCTCAGATCAGCGGCAGCAGGGCCGAAGAGATGCTGAAAGAGGCAGATTCAGAGTATGATCAGACAGAGAACTGAGAAGTAAAGACAGGCAATTCGCATATGCCTCCGGGAACCGGTCCTGGGTTCCCGGGGGTATTATGCATATGAGTGAAAAAATTTTTTGGTTTTTGTGTAGAATACCTATTGCAAACAGGGAAAGAAAGTGGTAAGGTATAGGTACAAGATATTTGTATACAAATTTTGCAGTTTGTATACAATTAAATTAAAGAAAAGGAGAATGTATCATGGACAACAAGACAAATTTTTCCCTGGAAGGAAAAGTAGCTCTGGTCACCGGCGCTTCTTATGGGATCGGCTTTGCCATCGCAAAGGCTATGGCAGGCGCAGGCGCTACGATTGTGTTTAATGACATCAGGCAGGAACTGGTGGACAAGGGGGTTGCCGCTTATGCCGAAGAGGGGATCAGGGCTCACGGCTATGTATGCGACGTTACCGATGAGGAAGCAGTCAATGCCATGGTGGCAAAGATCGAGGCGGAAGTAGGCGTCATCGATGTTCTGGTAAATAATGCCGGTATCATCAAGAGGATCCCCATGATCGAGATGTCTGCCAGAGACTTCAGACAGGTCATCGACGTAGATCTCAATGCTCCTTTCATCGTATCCAAGGCCGTGATCCCATCCATGATCAAGAAAGGCCATGGAAAGATCATCAACATCTGTTCCATGATGTCTGAGTTCGGCCGTGAGACCGTATCCGCTTACGCGGCAGCCAAGGGCGGACTGAAGATGCTGACCAGAAACATTGCCTCCGAGTACGGTGAGTTCAACATCCAGTGCAACGGTATCGGCCCCGGCTATATCGCCACTCCCCAGACGGCTCCTCTGAGGGAAGTACAGGCGGACGGCTCCAGGCATCCCTTCGATCAGTTCATCATCTCCAAGACTCCGGCAGGACGCTGGGGAGAAGCTTCTGATCTGGGCGGCCCGGCAGTTTTCCTGGCTTCCGATGCTTCCGACTTTGTCAACGGACAGATCCTCTATGTAGACGGCGGGATCCAGGCATATATCGGAAAACAGCCCTCATAAAAAATAAAAACATAAAAAAGAAAAGAGAAGAGGGGATGGCGGCAGCCGTTCTCTCTTCTCCGTTTCTGTATAATGGAAAAATATCCCAATAATTCTGCTTAATTATTATTGATCAGATCCAGGATCTCCTCCGGGCTCTTTCCGGAATTCTGGATTGCCTTCAGGATCTTTGCCTGATTTTCTTTTAATGCCTTTTTTGCAGCGATGGCAGATTCCTTTTTTTCTTTTGCGAGAGCGACTTTCTCGGCTTTTAACTGCTCCTTATAAGCAACTTTCAACTCTTCTTTTGCGGCCTTCAGATCTGCGTCCAGCTTCTGAACCTTTTCGTTTAGCTTTGCAGCTTTACCGGTATAAACGATTTCTTTTTTTACGCCTCTTGGCATGTCAGTTCCCTCCTTGCAACTTTTCAAATTCAGAAAACAGATAAACTCTTCTCCCATTTATGATACAACATAAATATATTGTTTGTAAAGAAAAAAACAAAATTTTTCCTAAATAATTCTCCGGAAACAGGTGGAATCTTTAGTTATAAAATGATATACTAAGAAGGCGTGGAAAAAAATTAAGAAGATCAAAAGAAAAACAGAGGGAGATGCATGAAGAATAATCTATTTTCCATAGGTGGATTTACGATCCACGGATACGGACTGATGATCGGCATCGGTTTTCTGGCAGCTTATCTGCTTTCTGACTACCGGGCCAGAAAAAAGGGACTGGATCCGGACCATGTATTCGGCCTTGCGGTGTGGGCTATCGTCATCGGTCTGGTAAGCGCAAAACTACTATATTATATCACTACCATAGATGAGATCATAAAGAACCCCGGACTGCTTCTGGATATTCCCAACGGTTTTGTGGTTTACGGAGGGATCATCGGAGGGATCATCGGCGGGTATGTATACTGCAGAAAACACCGGCTGGAGTTTCTCAGATATGTAGATCTGATCCTGCCTGCCGTGGCTCTGGCACAGGGGTTCGGAAGGCTGGGATGTTTTCTGGCAGGCTGCTGCTACGGAAGAGTGACGGAAAGCTCTTTTGCCATTGTTTTCAAAGACTCCGCCTATGCGCCGAACAACGTGCCCCTGCTTCCCACACAGCTGATGTCCAGCGGACTGAATTTTCTGCACTTTTTCCTGCTCATATGGCTGTCGCGAAAGTCCCTGCATGACGGTCAGGTGGGAGCCGCCTATCTGATCTGTTACAGTATCGGAAGGTTTGTTATGGAATTTTTCAGGGGAGATCTGATCAGGGGCAGTGTGGGATCCCTTTCCACATCTCAGTTTATTTCTCTGTTTATGGCAGCGGCAGGCCTCCTTCTCATGGCGGTCAGCCGGAAGGCCCCGCAGGAGAAAAGAGGATCAGGTCCGGAGGGGGAAGGAACATGATTATGCAAGGGAGGGAAGACCATGGAAAAACAGATGGTATTTCATGTACTGGGGATTGATGAGACGAAAGACGAGCAGATCATCAGAGATGTGTACAGGGCGCGTTTGAAAACCGTGAATCCGGAAGACGACCCGGAGGGATTCAAACGGCTCAGGGAGGCCTATGAGACGGCCCTGAGGCTGGCCAGGCAGCCGGAGGAAGACGGCCATAAGGAGAAGACGGAGATCGACCTGTGGGTGGACAGGGTGGATGAGCTCTACCGGGACATTACCACAAGATGCGACAGGGAGAGCTGGGAAGAAGTGTTCTCGGATCCTCTGTGTGAAGGTCTGGACACGTCTCTTCAGGTGAGAGAGGCGCTTCTTGTATATTTTATGGATCATATCTATCTTCCCCACAGCATATGGAAACTGGCGGATGAGAAGTTTCAGATCAGAGAAGACAAGGACAATCTGCTCCAGAAATTTCCGTCGGATTTCCTGGATTACATGATCTATTACATGGAACATGAATCCTTTATTGATTATGAGCTGTTTCAGGTGACAGACAGGGAGAAGATGGATGCCGATGCCTATATCCGCAATTATCTGGATATCAAGAGACAGATCGACCAGGGGCAGAAAGAAGGCCGGTTGCAGAAACTGGAGGAGCTGTCCGTGTTCGGTCTCAGACATCCTTATGTGGACGCGGAACGGCTCAGGCTGTTGGCCGGATTCGGAGAATCCTGGCGAAAAGACGAAGAGATCCGGCCGGAAGAGGGACTGCCGCCGGAGGTGATACAGGCGCGGGAACTGGCAGACAGCCTTCTGGAAGATTATGAGAAAGATCCCTATGTCCTTCTCTACTGCGGCGAGGCCAGATGGGCAGAAGGCCGGAGAGAGGAAGCCTATGAGATCTGGCAGAAGATCCTCAGGGACAATCCGGATCACTATACAGCCAAATACGGCGCTGCCCGGTATCTGATCAGAAAAGGCGATTACGAAGAGGCCAAGGAACTGATGATGGACCTGCTGAATGTGGACGGCAGAGACGAAGCGGTCCTGGAGGATATGAGAAAGACCAATGAGGCCCTGATCGCCAAATACCGGCAGTCCACAGCCGACGAGAGCAGGGATGAGGCTCTGAGAAATAAAGATACCGTAGAGCTGGGCTGGTGCCTCTTCCAGAATGAATACATGGATGAAGCCCTGGAGCTGATGAAAGATTTCGTTCCCGTGGAGGATGAGGTCTACTCTTACGAGAACCTGTACGGAAGACTGCTGTATAAAGCGGAACACTATGAAGAGGCTCTTCCCCATCTTCAGAGATGGCTGGAGCTTATAAGGGAGACGCCGGATGACGGAACCGAGGAGAACAAAAAGCGCCGTTCCAGAGAGTTCCGCGCCTGCCATATCCTCAGCGGCTGCTGCTATGAATTAAAACGGCAGGATGAAGCCATCAGGTATGTGGATCTGGCCATCGACACTGCCCAGGATGCCCAGGACCGGCAGGGATGTATGCAGTACAAGGCCTACCTTCTGTTTGAACACGGCCAGTATAAGGAAAGCATCGATGTGTGCGACCGGATCCTGGAAAAAGACGAGGGATACTTTCCGGCTATTCTCCAGCGCCAGGAATCGGCCTACGAGCTGAAGAACGGACAGCAGGTGGTGGACGACTATTACCGGGCCATCCGGATCTTTGCCGGGTATTATAAACCTTATATGCTGGCGGCGGAGGCATTTTTCTACAGCAATCAGTTTTCCGATGCCAAGGGGGTACTGGACCGGGCCAGGGAAAATCATGTGGAATTCAGCGCCAACATGAAGCTGTATGAGGTGAAGATCCTGAGAAATCTGGCGGAGAAGAGAGAGGACCGGGAGGAACCCATGAAGCTGGCCCGGGAACTGCTGGAGCTTGTGGAAAGGTCCAGGACAGAGCCGGATCCGGATATGGATATCGAGGATTTGTCGGAGGTGGAATACGAGATCGCCCTGCTCCACTGGGACAATGACAATCTCTACGAAGCCCTGGAACATCTGGCAGCGGCCATCGGCCAGAATCCCAATCGGAAACAGTACCGCATGATCAGAGGCCACGTATATCTGGATAAGAAAGAGTACAAGAAGGCTCTGGCAGAGTACCGGGAGGCGGAAGACGTCTACGGCAACGCCCCGGCCCTTCACTATAACTGCGGTCTCTGCCAGGAAGCGCTGGGCATGAAAGTGCTTGCCATGGAAGAGTATGAGAAGGCGCTGAACTGCCAGGAGGCCTACCGGGATGCCAATGAAAAGCTGGCGGACTACTATAAAGATAAGTATACGAATACATACGACACGGCTGATTTTGACAGGGCCATGAGCTATCTGGAGAGACAGCTCAATTACAGGGAAAACTGTTATTATCTGGTGGAAAAGGGAAGGCTTTACATGAGCGCCTACCGGCTGGAGGAAGCCATCGAGGCATTTGAGAAAGCTCTGACCTATGAGCCTGACGACTGGGCCTCCTACAACAACATCGGCTGCTGCTACAAGTACATGGGACAGTTCGAGAAGGCCATCGAATGCCTTCAGAAGGCAGTAGAATGTATGGGGGAGAGCAAAAGCGTCCTGCCCTACAGCAATATGGCGGACTGCTATGAGGCCCTGGGCGATTATAAGAAAGCCATCTGGTGTTATGAAGAGGACCTGAAGATGTTCCCCGACAGAAAGACCTTCCGGCGGGAGATCGGGCTTCTGTACCAGTACCTGGAAGATTATGACAATGCTCTCCGGTATTTCCAGATGGAGCCGGAGCTGGATGACTACTACGACGATGTGGCCTTTGTATATTTTCTCCAGGGAAAGACGAAAGAAGCAGTAAAGACTTATGTGAGAGGCATCAACAAGGCCACCAAAGAGAACCGCTGCCGGAGGCTGTGCGATCTGGCGTATTTCTACAGGGAGATGCTGGGAGATTTCAAGAAGGCGGAAGGATACTACAAGAGAGCCCTGGCAGCAGCCCAGACGGCAGATGATCAGAGGGAGACCGAGTGGAAGCTGGCCTATCTGTATTTCCGGAAGGGAAGGAAGCTGGATGCCAGGATCTATGCCTTAAGATCCATAGAACACTTCAAAAAGTCCGACAGCGGGACAGAGGAAGACTATCTGGCCTACCTGTCTTACCGCCCGGCCCGTCTCATGAGATTCGGCTGGCTCTACATCTGCATGGGTGAGACGGAGAAGGGACTTGACATGTTACGGCAGATGACCGGGTGCGGGCGCTGCAGGCAGTGCAGGCATCAGGGCTGCTATGAGAGCTATCAGCATCTGGGTATGTACTATGAAGCCACAGGCGACTATGAGAAGGCCAGAGAGAATTATGAGAAGGCCTGTGAACTGAATCAACACGGAATCGCAACAAGAATTGCATTGAAAAGGATACAGAAATTATGATAATTGGAATTGACCTTGGAACCACCAACAGTCTGGTGGCGTATTTTACAGAAGAGGGGCCTAAGATCATCCCCAACAGGCTGGGCAAGAACCTGACTCCGTCGGTGGTCAGCATCGACGAGGAGCAGCAGGTCTATGTAGGAGATCTGGCGGCAGAGAGGATGCTGCTGTACCCCGACAGCGCGGCCAGCGTATTTAAACGGGATATGGGAAGCAAGAAGCAGTTTAAGCTTCTCAATAAGACATTTCTGGCGGAGGAGCTGTCCTCCCTGGTGCTGAGAGCCCTGAAGGAGGATGCGGAGAGTTATCTGGGAGAGCCGGTGGAGGAAGCCGTCATCAGCGTTCCCGCTTATTTTGACGATGCCAGGAGGAGAGCCACCAAACGGGCGGGGGAACTGGCCGGGCTTAAGGTGGAGAGGATCATCAGCGAGCCCACGGCGGCGGCCATCGCCTACGGCCTGTATCAGAGCCAGGCCCAGGCCAGGTTCCTGGTGTTTGACCTGGGAGGAGGGACCTTTGACGTGTCCATCCTGGAGCTCTATGACACCATCCTGGAAGTCCGGGCCGTGGCCGGAGATAATTTCCTGGGCGGCGAGGATTTTACGGCAGTGCTGGAGAATATGTTCTTTGAAAAATATTATAAGCTGGACCGTCTGTCTCTGGATGAAAAGACCCTGCGCCATATCCACAAACAGGCGGACCTGTGCAAGCTGGGATTTTCCGATAAGCGGGTATCTAAGATGAGCTGTAAGATCGGAGAGGAGCTGTATGAGCTGGAGGTAGAGCTGCCCAGATACGAGGAGGCCTGCGGTGAGCTTCTGGAGAGGATCCGCAGACCGGTGAAGAGAAGCCTGGCCGACGCTCATATCCGCCTGTCCGACATCGACAAAGTAGTCCTGGTGGGCGGAGCTACCAAGAGCCCGGTGATCCGCCGGTTTGTCAGCAAACTGTTTAAGATGATCCCCGACACCAACATCAACCCTGACGAGGCCGTGGCTCTGGGAGCTGCCATCCAGGGGGCCATGAAGGAGAGGAAAGAAGCCATCAAAGAAGTGATCCTGACAGACGTCTGTCCCTTTACACTGGGAACAGAAGTAGTGAGGGAGTGGGAGAACCATCAGTATGAAAGCGGTGTGTTCTGTCCCATCATCGACCGCAATACGGTGATCCCCGCCAGCCGCACGGAGCGGCTCTACACCGTCCGGGACAATCAGGACAAGATCAGGATCAATGTACTTCAGGGCGAGAGCCGGTTTGCGGCCAATAATCTGTCTCTTGGAGAGCTGCTGATCGATATTCCCGCAGGCAAAGCAGGTGAGGAGTCCGTAGATGTAACCTATACTTATGACATTAATTCTATTCTTGAGGTGGAGGTTAAGGTTATCTCTACGGGGGAGGTGCAGAAGAAGGTCTTTCTGGGAAGAGACGTGGATATGACTCAGGAGGAGATCGAGGAACGGCTGAAAACCCTGTCCTATTTAAAGATCCATCCCAGGGACAGGGAGGAGAACAAATATCTGCTTCTGAGAGGAGAGCGGGTCTATGAGGAAAGCCTGGGAGACGACCGGCTTTTTGTGGAGCGGGCCATCAGGAAATTCGAGAAGGCGCTGAACACTTACGACCAGGGGCTGATCGAGGAGGCAAAAGAAGAATTCAAGAAGTTCCTGGAGATGATGGAGGAATAGATCATGCTGAATAAGGAACTCTATGAGAAACTGGAACAGGAGTTTACCCTGTGCCGGGTCGGCGAAGAGGTAGAAGATGTTCTTCTGGAACTGGCAGAGCTTCTGGCCGATACAGGGGTGACCGGAGAGGAAGTGTCCGTAAAGCAGCAGGTGGGCCGGACCCGGCTGACGGTCCGGGGCATCTGCGAGGAAGGCGGCGAGGATGAAGAACCTGCCGTCTTTATCAGGACGCTGACAGTCAACGGAAAGGAATTTCAGATAGACGATTATCTCCTGTAAAGATCTTCCGTAAGAAACAGGCAAAGCGCATTGGGGACAGGAACCGTATCTACGGATTGCTGTCCCTGATGTGCTTTTTTTTGCCCACGGCATGGTCAACAATAGAGTCCGGCTTTAAAAAGCTGGCCCGCCTGATGCTGTCCATGCCGAATCTTCCGCGGATAGAATCCACGGCCTTCTCCATCTGTTCCAGCTTCTGATTTCTCCGGGAATCAAAAAGGTTCATCTGGATAAATTCGCCGTCGGATATCCTGGTCGTGCGCACTCCGATAAGGCGTACCGGAGTCAGGTCCCAGAAATCCCTGAGAAGCCTGCAGGCCTTCTCGTAGAGGACAGTGGAGGAATCCGTGGGAGTATCCAGCATCATCTGGTGGGACAGGGTCCGGAACTTCCAGTCCTTCAGTTCCACACAGACGCAGCCGCAGACTACATGATCCCGCCGCAGCCTGGTCCCTACGGTCTCGCACAGAGACAGAAGCACCTGGCAGGCGGTCTCATAATCATCCACATCCCGGGATAAGGTGGTGCTGTTGCCGTAGCCTTTATTTACAGGCTCCTTCTCCGCCACCGGTTCGTCGTCCAGGCCGTTGGCATATCGGCGGATCTGCCGGGCGTATTTGACTCCCAGATGGGACTGGAGGATGTCAGGATCACAGTGGGCCAGATCATAGATGGTGCGGATCCCCAGGGCTTCCATCTTCTTCTGGCCGGAGCTGCCCACGAAGAACAGGTCCCTCACGGGGAGGGGCCACATCTTTTCGGGGATCTCATGGTCCCAAAGGGTGTGACACATGTCCGGTTTCCGGAAATCCGAAGCCATCTTGGCCAGGAGCTTATTGGAGGCGATGCCTATGTTTACCGTAAAGCCCAGTTCCTTCTTCACCCGCTCTCTGATCCGGCGGGCCGCATCCTCCGGCTCTCCGAACAGATGGATAGTCCCGGTCATATCAAGGAAGGCTTCGTCGATGCTGAACTTCTCAATATCCGGAGTATATTCTTCCAGGAGGGAGATCAGCCTGGCGGAGTACTCCGTATACACCTCAAACCGGGAAGGAACACACAGAAGGGTCGGACATTTTTTGAGGGCCTGGGCCACTGGCTCTCCGGTAACGATGCCGAAGGCCCGGGCGGGAGTGGATTTGGCCAGAACGACTCCGTGGCGGGTCTTCTGGTCGCCGCCTACGATGGAAGGAACCGTTCTGAGATCCAGGGCAGAAGGGTCTTTTTTCAGCCGATAGACAGACTCCCAGCTTAAAAAAGCGGAATTTACATCAATATGAAAAATAATTCTCACAGATTCACCTTCTCTCAGGGCATGGATTTTGCTGGTTCCAGTATATCAGAATGTGTGTTCGTATGCAATCAGGAATAAATTCCGGAAAAGAAAAATAGGATAAATAATAATGTCCGGAGCCTCTGAAATCCATGACTGTCAAACGCTTTTTCCATAAATCTTTCCCGGCGCTGTCCTGCGCCCTCATCCTCCTGCTTCATCCCTCTCCTCTCCCTGCCGCGGCCGGGGAGCAGGATAAAGATCCTGTATTAAAATTAAATGCTCAGTCGGCAGTACTCATGGACGCCGATACGGGCAGAGTGCTCTACGGAAAAGAGGAGGACATTGTCCGCCCCATGGCCAGCACCACCAAGATCATGACCTGTATCCTGGCCCTGGAATACGGTGATCCTGAGGATGAGGTCACGGTCTCTTCCTGCGCCGCGGGACAGCCCAAGGTCCATCTGGGAGCCCCGGCAGGGCGCAGGTTCCGCATGGGGGATCTGTTGTATTCTCTGATGCTGGAATCTCACAACGATACGGCGGTGATGCTGGCGGAATATGTGGCCGGAGACGTAAAAAGCTTCGCGGCCATGATGAACGACAAGGCGGCTGAACTGGGCTGTAAGAATACCTGGTTCATCACTCCCAACGGTCTGGATGCCAGGGAGATCACCGAAGAAGGAGAAGAAAAATTTCACGGCACCACTGCCGAAGATCTGGCCCGGATCATGAGTTACTGTACCTGGCAGTCTCCGAAAAGCCGGGAATTTCTGACTGTTACCAGGACACAGAACTACTATTTCACGGATCTGGACGGGAAAGGGCAGTATTCCTGTGTCAACCACAACGCGCTGCTGACCATGATGGACCAGGTCCTGTCGGGAAAGACCGGGTTTACGGGGGGAGCCGGCTACTCCTATGTGGCCTCGCTGGAAGACGAGGGGAGAAGATATGTGATCGTTCTTCTGGGCTGCGGCTGGCCTCCTCACAAGTCCTATAAATGGAGCGATGCCAGGACTCTGTTCCGTTACGGTATGGACACATACCACAAAGAGCCTTTAAGAGAGGCGCCGGATCCGGGGTTTATCCCTGTTGACGACGGAATCCCAGGAGATGGACAGACAGGTTCCGAAGCCAGAGCAGATCTGAGGGCCGGAGTCCGGACAAAAGAGGATCCCCCGGAAATCCTGCTGAAAGAGGGGGAGCAGGTACAGGTCCGCGTGGAAGTGCCCAGACGTCTCCGTGCTCCGGTCAAAAAAGGACAGCAGGCAGGGACGATCATCTACAGTGTGGGAGATACGGAAGTCTATTCCGAGCCTGTATATGTACAGCAGGAAGTAAGGAAGATCAGCCTGTCCTGGTGTCTGGAGCAGACGGTCCGGATGTTTCTTCAGTGACTTTGCAAAGGCCTTACAAAAATCTCCAAAATATACTTGAAAAATCTGAGTTTTGGAGATAAAATATAATCGGCAGAAATTTGGATTTACCAGACGATTTTTGTTAAAATTCGAACAAAGTCGTCAAACTATTTCATTTTTAATGGAGGACAGCAAAATGAGTAATTCAGCACAGACATCAGCAAGCAGCCGGATCCACATGCTGCTTGATGAGAACAGTTTTGTTGAAGTAGGCGCTTATGTAACAGCCAGAAGCACGGATTTCAACATGACAGACAAGGAAACACCTGCTGACGGTGTTGTGACCGGATATGGTACCATAGACGGCTGCCTTGTGTATGTGTACAGCCAGGATGCGTCTGTTATGGGCGGTTCCATGGGCGAAATGCACGCGAAGAAAATCTCCAGGATCTATGCTATGGCTATGAAGATGGGCGCACCGGTGGTCGGACTGATCGACTGCGCAGGTCTGAGGCTCCAGGAAGCTACAGACGCACTTCATGGCTTCGGGGAGCTGTATTATAATCAGACCATGGCTTCTGGCGTGATCCCCCAGATTTCCGCCATATTCGGCACCTGTGGCGGAGGGATGGCAGTATCCTCGGCACTGGCAGATTTCACTTTTATGGAAGAGAAGAAGGGAAAGCTGTTTGTAAATTCCCCCAATGCCATTGATAATAATTACACGGGCAAATGCGATACTGCTTCTGCCGGGTATCAGAGCAGTATGGCAGGCAATGTTGACTTTACGGGCACGGAGGAAGAGATCCTCGGCCAGATCCGCACCCTGGTGACCATCCTTCCTGCCAACAACGAAGATGATCTGTCCTATGACGAGTGCGGCGACGATCTGAACAGAGTGTGCGAAGACCTGGCAAACTGTGTGGAAGATACGGGCATTGCCCTGTCCGCCATTTCCGACGGTCATTTCTATATGGAAGTGCAGAAAGATTATGCACCGTCTATGGTGACTGCCTTTATCCGCCTCAACGGAACTACCGTAGGCTGTGTGGCCAACCGGTGTGCAGTGTACGGAGAGGATGGAGAGAAGACGGCAGAGTATGCACCTGTGCTCAATGCAAAAGGCTGCCGGAAGGCCGCCCGATTCATAGATTTCTGTGATGCGTTCAATATCCCCCTTCTGACTCTGGTTAATGTGACCGGATACAAAGCGGACAAGTGCAATGAGAAGACCATGGCCAGATCTGCAGCCAGACTCACCGGCGCCTTTGCCAACGCAACGGTACCCAAAGTAACGGTGATCATCGGACAGGCCCTGGGAACTGCCTATCTGACCATGGGCAGCAAGTCCATCGGCGCAGACATGGTTTATGCATGGCCCACAGCCTCTGTAGGCATGATGGATGCCGTGCCGGCAGTGAAGATCATGTATGCTGACGAGATCAGAAACTCCGACAACGCGGCTGCGCTGATCAACGAGAAGGCGGCCGAGTACAGAGAACTTCAGTCCAGCGCCGTGGCGGCGGCAAAGAGAGGCTATGTAGACGATATTATCGAGGCCTGCGATACCAGAAAGCGTGTGATTGCAGCATTTGAGATGTTATTCACAAAGAGAGAGGATCGTCCATCGAAGAAGCATGGCACGGTTTAAACGAGAGGTGACAGGCGTATGAAAGGAATAAAAAAACAGGTATTACTGGTACTGTCTATCATGGCATGCTTTTTTTGCCTGACAGGCTGCACCAAGGCTCAGGAGGCGCCGTCTCTGGGCGAGTCGGAGTCGCAGTCCCTGCAGATGGCTGCCCAGGCCCTCCTGACAGAGGTGATTCTCCCTATCGCGGATACCAACGGCGAGGCGGCCGTGAAGCAGTATCGCGATAATAATAACGAAGGTCTGGCGGCGGGTATGGAGAGCTATCTGGGCCTCAGGGAAGAACTGGGTGCTTTTGTCTCCGTAAACGGCGGCAGTGCAGAGGAGAATGAAGAAGGTTACACCATTGATCTTGAAGTGACCTTTCAAAAAAGAGACTGCGAATTCAGCATTAATCTGGATAAAAAGCTGGAAAAAGTCCTCTCTATGTCTTTTAATCCGGTCTACACCACCGGGGAGAATATGACCAAGGCGGCTCTGAACACACTCATGGGTATGGGGACCGTGTTTGCCGTGCTGATCTTTATCAGCTGGCTTATCAGCTGCTTCAGATATATCAGATATTTTGAAGATAAGATGAACAAAAAAAACCCGGCTCCCGTGCCGGCGGTCAACAGGGCAGTCCCCGCTCCCGCTCCTGCAGCAGAGGAGGATCTGACGGACGATCTGGAACTTGTGGCAGTGATTACCGCCGCTATCGCGGCTTCGGAAGACACTCCGGCAGACGGTCTTGTGGTGCGTTCCATCAGACGTGTTCCGGGAAGCAAATGGAAAAAAGCATAATGAATCAGGAGGATTATTATCATGAAAAATTATACGATTACGGTAAACGGTAATGTTTATGAAGTGACTGTTGAGGAAGGTATCTCCGGCGGAGCGGCATCTGCACCGAGAGCGGCAGCCCCAGCTCCCAAGGCAGCCCCTGCGGCTCCCAAGGCAGCAGCGCCCGCAGGCGCTCAGGGGTCCGTGGCAGTGACCGCTCCCATGCCCGGCAAGATCCTCGGGATCAAGGCAGAGCCCGGCAAGGCAGTGGCCAAAGGCGAGGTTATCATCATCCTGGAAGCCATGAAGATGGAGAACGAGATCGTAGCTCCCTCAGACGGAACCATCGCCAGCATCAATGTGTCTGTAGGAGATTCTGTAGAGGCAGGCGCGACCCTGGCCACTTTAAACTAGGAATTCTGCCGGAACGCAGATTCCAAATGGAGGGATTGACATGGAATATATTACAAGTACATTAGGGAATCTTCTTCAGCAGACGGCGTTTCTGAATCTGACCGGAGGCAACCTGATCATGATCGGCGTGGCCTGTGTGTTCCTTTACCTGGCCATCAAGAAAGGGTTCGAGCCTCTTTTGCTGGTTCCTATCGCCTTCGGTATGCTGCTGGTTAATATCTACCCGGATATTATGGAAGAAGGAGGACTTCTCCACTATTTCTTCTTATTAGATGAGTGGAGCATCCTGCCATCCCTGATCTTCATGGGCGTAGGCGCCATGACCGACTTCGGTCCCCTGATCGCCAACCCTAAAAGCTTCCTTCTGGGAGCGGCGGCCCAGTTCGGTATCTACAGCGCCTATTTTCTGGCTATTTTCATGGGCTTTAACGACAAGGCTGCGGCCGCCATCTCCATCATCGGAGGCGCCGACGGCCCGACTTCCATCTTCCTGGCAGGCAAGCTGGGGCAGACAGGTCTCATGGGTCCTATCGCCGTGGCAGCTTATTCCTATATGGCTCTGGTGCCCATTATCCAGCCGCCGATCATGAAGATGCTCACTACGAAGAAAGAGCGCTGTATCAAGATGGAGCAGCTGCGCCCCGTGTCCAAGCTGGAGAAGATCCTGTTCCCCATTATCGTTACCGTCGTGGTGTGTATGATCCTGCCGACTACGGCTCCTCTGGTAGGTATGCTGATGCTGGGCAACCTGTTTAAAGAATCCGGCGTGGTGGGACAGCTGGCCGAGACCGCTTCCAATGCCCTGATGTACATCGTGGTTATCCTTCTGGGAACTTCCGTAGGCGCCACCACAAGCGCCGAGGCATTCCTGAACCTGGATACCATCAAGATCGTCATACTGGGACTTGTGGCCTTTGCGGTAGGTACTGCGGCCGGTGTGCTGTTCGGCAAACTGATGTGTAAAATGACCGGCGGAAAGGTGAACCCGCTGATCGGTTCCGCAGGCGTGTCCGCGGTTCCCATGGCGGCCCGTGTATCCCAGAAAGTGGGAGCCGAGGCGGATCCTACCAACTTCCTTCTGATGCACGCCATGGGTCCCAATGTGGCAGGCGTCATCGGTACGGCAGTGGCCGCAGGTACCTTCATGGCCATCTTTGGTGTGAAGTAACAGCAAATATTAACGAGAATATCCAGGAGGTAATACAATGGCAGAGATAGAGAAGAAACCGGTTAAGATTGTGGAGACCGTCCTCCGTGACGCTCATCAGTCTTTGATTGCCACGAGGATGAGCACCGACCAGATGCTTCCCATCATCGATAAGATGGACAAGATCGGCTATTATGCGGTAGAGTGCTGGGGCGGCGCCACCTTTGACGCTTCCCTCCGTTTCCTGAAGGAGGATCCGTGGGTAAGACTGAGAAAGTTAAAAGACGGTTTTAAGAACACTAAACTGCAGATGCTGTTCCGGGGACAGAATATCCTGGGATACAACCATTACGCAGACGATGTGGTAGAGTATTTCGTACAGAAATCAGTAGCCAACGGCATCGACATTATCCGTATTTTTGACTGCCTCAACGATCTGAGAAATCTTCAGACCGCCGTAAAGGCATCCAATAAAGAAAAGGCTCATGCCCAGATTGCTCTGTGCTATACTCTGGGAGATGCCTACACCATGAATTACTGGAAAGACATTGCAAAACGTATCGAGGATATGGGTGCGGATTCTATCTGTATCAAGGATATGGCCGGTCTGCTGACCCCCTATGCGGCACAGGAACTGGTGACGGCATTAAAGAGCTCCACCAGCCTTCCCATCGACCTTCATACCCATTATACTTCCGGCGTGGCTTCCATGACCTACTTAAAGGCAGTGGAGTCCGGCTGCGATATCATCGACACGGCCATGTCTCCTCTGGCTCTGGGTACCAGCCAGCCGGCTACAGAGGTTATGGTAGAGACCTTCCGGGGCACCGCCTATGATACCGGACTTGACCAGGTGAAGCTGGCGGAGATCGCGGATTACTTTACGCCTCTCAGGGAGCAGGCTTTAAAGAGCGGCCTGTTAAATCCCAAGGTTCTGGGCGTCAACATCAAAACCCTTCAGTATCAGGTTCCCGGAGGCATGCTGTCCAACCTGGTTTCCCAGCTGAAGGAAGCAGGGCAGGAAGACAAATACCGGGAGGTTCTGGAGGAGATCCCCAGAGTGAGAAAAGATTTCGGCGAACCGCCTCTGGTAACTCCCTCATCCCAGATCGTAGGAACCCAGGCCGTTATGAACGTCATCGGAGGCGAGCGTTACAAGATGGTTCCCAAGGAATCCAAGAAGATCATGCTGGGCGAGTTCGGCCAGACCGTCAAGCCTTTTAATCCGGAAGTGCAGAAGAAGATCATCGGCGACGAGACTCCCATTACCTGCAGACCGGCAGATCTGATCCCGCCTCAGCTGCCTCAGTTCGAAAAAGAGTGCGCCCAGTGGAAACAGCAGGATGAGGACGTCCTCTCCTATGCCCTGTTCCCCAAGGTGGCAGAAGAATTCTTCAGATACAGAGAAGCACAGCAGACAAAAGTAGACTCCACAGCAGCCGACACTGCCAATAAGGCTTATCCGGTATAAAGACGGATACAGGCACAGACAGGGGAAGACCCTGTATTCCCATTCGGACACGCTTTTGCCCTGGTTTGTCCCGGGCAAAAGCGTGTCCTGTTGTTCCGATGAAACCTTAAAGTTTGTTAAAAATTCTTGAACCCGGTTGACATATACCCTGGAATATCCTTATAATGGCATTGATGTCTGCTTAAGGAAAAGATACAGGAGAAAAACGAATGAAAAAAAGAAAGCTCAGACAGGGCCTGGCCATTGTTCTGGCCCTGTTTATGACGATAAATTACGCCGGCAGCTACCTGGGAAGATCTCCTGTAGTCAGTATGGCTGATACAGCTGCCACGGTGAACGCCACCAGCCTTAATGTGAGAAGCGGACCGGGAACCGGCTATTCGGTTGCAGGAAAGCTGTCTTACGGCGCCTCAATCAGCGTAACAGGTGAGACTACCGGCAGTGACGGAAAAGTCTGGTATCAGGTGCGGTTTACGAAAAACGGAACTCAGGCTACGGGGTATGTCAGGTCTGATTATATAAAATTTCCCACTTCCTACCAGTCCGACAGGGATTTTGAGAGATATCTGACGAATCAGGGATTTCCGGAAAGCTATAAACCGGGGCTGCGGCAGCTTCACGCAGAATATCCCAACTGGGTGTTTACGGCCCATCATACAAATCTGGACTGGAGTGAGGTCATTGACAACGAGAGCGTGGTGGGAAGGAATCTGGTGGCAGGAAACAGCCCTACATCCTGGAAGTCCACAGAGAGCGGCGCCTATAACTGGGACACAGGCACATGGCCTTCTTTTGACAGCGGTTCCTGGGTGGCGGCATCCAGAGAGATCATCAGCTATTATATGGATCCCAGAAATTTTTTAAATGAAAAGTATGTGTTTCAGTTTTTGCGGCACAGATATAACAGCAACATCCACACCATAGACGGGATCAAGAATATGGTCCAGAACACGTTTATGGATAATTCCGTGGATGTCAGTGGAAGTCAGTCATCGAACTCGGGAGTAGTGGGACCGGGAGCCGGCGGAAACATGAGCGGCAACCTGGACGGTTCTGACACTGGTCCAGGCGTCTCCTCAGGCGGAGGCCCCGGCGGGGGAAGCGGTGATCCGGGAACGGGAAACACGGGACCGGGAACCAATAATCCCGGTACATCCACGGGAAATAACAGCGGTACGGTGCAGCCGGGAGTAAGACCGGGGGGCGGAGGGAATACTCAGAACAACGGGACTACTCAGAATACCGGCGGCTCTTCAAAACCGGGCACATCGGGCGGCAGCAATACACAGGGAAGCGGCGGTCCGGGTGTGGGAAATGCCGGTACCGGGAATACAGGAACAGGGAGCAGCGGCGTGGTACAGCCGGGAGTCAGTCCGGGCAGCGCCCATAACTCTCAGAATTCCGGCAATACAGGAACAGGAAACGTGAGGACCGAGGCTCCCACCAAAGGCAGTCACTCCGGCGTGAGCCTTCAGTCGCCATCTGCCTCTGTCAGCACAAGACAGGCTATCCGTGTGGGGACGGCAGTGGGTCCGGGGATGTCCCCGGGAGGTCCGGGGGTGGTTTCGCAGGGGGAATCTGCATACTCGGATTCCATGGCATCATATGCGGAGATCATCATGAACGCGGCTACCCGGTCAGGGGTCAATCCCTATGTGCTGACAGCCATGATCCTTCAGGAACAGGGAACTCAGGGGAGCAGAGGCGTGTCGGGAAAGGTTCCCGGTTATGAGGGATACTATAATTTCTTTAATATTGAAGCGTATAAATCCGGTTCCATGGAAGCCATTGAAAGAGGACTGTGGTATGCATCCCAGTCCGGCAGCTATGAGCGCCCATGGAACAGCGTGGACAAGGCCATCCTGGGCGGAGCCGTCTATTACGGGACCAATTATGTGAATGCAGGCCAGGATACTTTTTACCTGAAGAAATTTAATGTCCAGGGAGACAACCTGTATAAACACCAGTATATGACCAATGTCCAGGCAGCGGCCTCTGAGGGGGCGAAGCTGGAGGAGGCGTACAGCAGTCATCTGAAGCAGCAGGCTCTGGAGTTCAAGATCCCGGTTTACAAGAATATGCCGGACAGCGTCTCTCCTCTGCCCAGTCAGGACGGAAGTCCCAACAATAAGCTTTCCAGCCTCAGTGTAGACGGATTTACCCTTTCTCCGGCGTTTAGCAGAGAGACTACATCCTACAATATGGTTGTGGATCCGTCCGTATCCGTGATCAATGTCCGGGCAACGGCCCTGGATTCCAAGGCTGTGATCTCGGGAACAGGCAATGTTCAGCTCCAGAGCGGCAATCAGGATATCGCGGTCCAGGTGACGGCACAGAACGGAACCGTCTGCAGGTATGTGATCCACATAGTACGTCAGAACGGCGGTTCTCCCCAGGGTACGGGACAGTCTCCCGGCTCGGCAGGAGGCCCCGGAGTGTCTCAGGGTCCGGGGGTGACGGCAGACCCCGGCTGGACAGGAGGTCAGGGAACAACGGAAAACTCCGGGTCACAAAACACAGGTGATCCGGGCAGCGCTGCGATCGAGATTATAACCGGAGGGCCTGAACAGAGCCATGCCGGCGGCAGCGGCCACACGGGGCCCGGGGGCAGTAATGTGACCATTATTCAATAAGAAAAGAGAAACAGGAGACAGTAATGAACAGATTGAAACCATTCCTAAAGGGAGTCGCTGCTGCGGCTGTCATGAGTGCGGCCATAAGCTTTCAGGCGTTTGCGGCCAGGATCGCATTTTCGGATCCCTCGGCAGAAGCGGGAAGCGAAGTGGCAGTCAGCATGAAGATCACAGCCGGAGAAAATGAGTCGATCAACAGCTCCAATGTGATGCTGTCCTATGATCCTCAGTCCCTGCAGTTTATCGAAGGAACAGGAGCCACCGGCGACGCAGGTTCTATCAGGGTAGTCGGGGAGGCTCAGGGAGCCAATTCCACCGAACTGGTTTTTAGCCTTAAGTTCAAAGCACTGAAACCAGGAACCACGAAGATCTCTGTCAGTACTCAGGAGATTTATAACAGAGACGGCGGACTTGTCAATGTAGATCAGGAGGGAAGTTCTTCCATAACCATCACCGGCGAGGCGGTGGCAGGGGGAGGAGCGGCACTGGCAGGCCTGCAGATCTCTCCGGGTGTTCTGTCTCCGGCATTTTCCCCGGATATCGACAGTTATACGGCTTCGGTAGGAGGGGATGTGGATTCCATCACCGTGGATGCTTCGGCTGCCGACGGCGGAGCTTCCGTATCCGTATCGGGGAACGAGGGTCTGCAGCTGGGCGCCAACGAGATCATCTGTACGGTAACCTCGGCAGACGGTCAGACCAGAATCTACCGGATTCAGGTTACAAAGACAGAGGGAAATCCCGATGAGGCCGCTCCCGCGGCTCAGGTAGTCCTGAGAACCTACGAGAGAAATGTCACTGTGCTGTCGGCGGAGGAAGGTATCCAGGCTCCTGAAGGCTTTATCCAGTGCTCCGTGAAGATTGACGGTCAGGCCGTGCGGGGCTGGATCCAGGAATCTCAGAACGGTTCCGGACAGCAGGCGGAATACTGTATCTTCTATGCCATGAACGAAGAGGGACAGAAAGGGTTTTACCGTTATGATCTGACAGAAAAGACTCTGCAGAGATATTTCCGGGATGATACAGCAGGCGGTGAATTTGAAGAGAAATATAATGCCACGGCTCAGGATTACAATGCACTGCTCCGGGATTATGAGATTCGTTTCTGGATCATCCTGGGTCTCATCGGCCTTTCCGTGGTTCTGCTGGTCGTGATCATTGTCCTTGTGGCCACCAGAGGTCAGAAAGATGACTTTATCGAGCGGCGGGAAGATGATGATGAGGAACAGTGGGAAGCAGAGAAAAAGACCAGGCGGTCCAAGCTGAGCAGAGAAGAAAAATATCTGAGAGGTCTGGAAGAAGAGGAAGAAGAGGCAGAGCGGGAAGAAGACCTTGCCTTTATCCGGAAAGTGCAGTCGGGAAGAGGGAATATGGCCGCCGGCGGAGGCGCAGCCAGAGGACAGACAGGCCAGCCCGGTAGCCGTATGGGTGGTTCTTCCGGCTCAGGTTCCCGTCAGACTCAGCCCGGCGGTTCGGGACGGATACCGTCAGGCCAGGCCCGCGGCGGTCAGGCCGGAACAACGGGAGGCAGCGCCAGAGGAGGCCAGGCGGGAACAGGTGCCAGGCCAGGCCAGCCAGGCTCCGTGCCGAGAGGTGTTCAGCCCGGCGGGGCAGGCGCAGGGAGCCGTCCGGCTGATTCATCCAACAGAGCAGGACAGACAGATGATGATTTTGAAGTGATTGATTTAGAGTAGCCTGAGGGTAGGAACCGGCCATGAGGCCGGTTTCCTTATGTCATGGAAAGGCCTGTGTCCTTCCAGAGATTCCATCTTGACGAAACGAGCAAAGTGTTATAAGATTACTATAACAGTTATAACGAAAGATGGTGAACATATGATTTTAAGTATTGATTTTAACAGTGATGAAGCACTCTATATCCAGCTTCGAAATCAGATTATCATCGGTATCGCAACGGGCAGGATCCGGGAAGGAGATTCTCTTCCGTCGGTGCGCCAGCTGGCGGATAATATCAGTATTAACATGCATACAGTAAATAAGGCCTATTCTGTCCTGAAGCAGGAGGGCTTTGTAAAGCTTGACCGGCGCAAAGGCGCCGTGGTATCTCTGGATGTGAACAAGCAGAGGGTCCTGGAGGAGATGAAAGAAGAGATCGCCGTGGCCATGGCCAAGGGGATCTGCAAGGGCATCAGGCGGGAAGAGGTTCATCGGCTGGTAGACGAGATCTATGAACTGTTTGCCAACTGGGGGGAGAACGTATAAGAGAGGGAGGATTGCCATGTTGTGTGAGAGATGTAAGATCCGCGAAGCCAATATCCAGTACACGGAAGTGATCAATGGAGTCCGGACAGAGCATAATTTCTGCGCTCAGTGCGCCAAGGAGCTGGATTTCGGTCAGTATTCCGCCATATTTGACGGAGAATTTCCCCTGGCCCAGCTTCTGTCAGGCCTGCTGGGAGGGGAGGTCCCGGTTCAGAAAAAGGGACGGCTGCAGCAGGTTACCTGTCCCACCTGCGGCACCACATATGAGGAATTTGTCAATAACAGCTGTTTCGGATGCGCGGACTGCTACGGGGTCTTTGACCTTCTGATCCATGATAATATCAGACAGCTTCAGGGCAATGACAGTCATAAGGGAAAGCGCCCGGCTTATCAGGGGACCCTGGATGAACTGGCAGAGAAAGAAGGAGGAACAGAAGAAGATCAGGGGAGCCGGCCTCCGGAGGAGGAGATCCGACTGTGGGAGCGGAGACTGAAGGAGGCTCTCAGACTGGAAGAATATGAAACTGCGGCTCTGTGCCGCGACAAAATAAAAGAACTGAAAGAAGGGAAGGAAGCCGATGCTTAAGTGGTTTGAACAGACGGAACAGGAGAACAGCAACATCGTGTGCAGCAAGATCCGTCTGGCCCGCAATCTGTCAGAATATGTGTTTCCGTCCAAATTATCCCCGGAGGAGAGCAAAGAGATGCTGGCCAGACTGAAAGAAGGGCTCCGGGATCTGGGAGATCTGGATGGCAGGGACTATGAGACAGCCGGTCTGGATGAGTTAAGCGAGCTGGACCGCCGTGCCCTGAGGGAGAGGAGGGTTCTCAGCTCTTCTATTTTGGAGAAAAAGGCTCCCATGTCCATCCTCATTACCAGGGAGGAAGATATCAGCCTGGTGCTCAACGGGATGGATCATATCAGGATCCAGGTACTGTCTTCCGGTCTCCATCTGACAGAGGCGTGGAAGACAGCAGACAGGATCGATGATTATGTTAATGCCAGATTTGCCTACGCTTTTGATGAGAAGTACGGATATCTGACCTCATTCCCCACCAATGTGGGCACGGGACTGAGGGCCACGGCCGTGGTACACCTGCCCAGCCTTTCCATGGGCAAGAAATTTCCGGCCATGCTCAACGATATGGGCAGGTTCGGTGTGTGTATCCGGGGCGTCTACGGAGAGGGGCGGGAGAATTACGGCGCTCTCTATGAGATATCCAATCAGAAAACTATGGGAAGGACAGAGAAGGAACTGACGGATCTGGTGAACAAGGTGGCTCTTCAGCTTAATGATCAGGAAAATCAGATTCGGGACATGAGTCTGAAAAGCCATCGGCTGGAGAGGGAAGACGAGATCTACAAATCCTACGGCGTGCTGAAATATGCCAGAAGGCTGACTATGAAGGATGCCATGACGTTTTTGTCCCAGCTGATGGCAGGAGTCTGTGACGGACTGATCAGGATGGAGGAACCATGTCCCGTCTTCCGTCTCATGCTGGGCATCCAGACAGCGAATCTGCAGAAGCTGTCCGAGCGCCCTCTGGATAAAACGGAGCTGGATATGGCCAGAGCGGCGTATTTGAGAAGCGAACTTCCGGAGCTTGCGGCCGTATGACACAAACCCCTGAAGGGTACCATGAAAGGAGAACATGTATTATGATAGATCGATTTACTGCCAAGGCCAGAGAGGCCATCGGGCTGGCGGTAGATGCGGCCGAGTCTTTGGGCCATACCTATGTGGGAACAGAGCATCTGCTGATCGGCCTTCTGCAGGAGGGAACCGGGGTGGCCGCCCGGGTTCTGGATGAATGCGGAGTAAAGGTAGAGAAGGTGATGGAGCTGGTGAAACAGCTGATCACGCCTAACCAGGCTGTGCGCACGGTGGAACAGAACACCTACACTCCAAGTGCCAAGAGAGTGATCGAGAACAGCTACAGGGAGGCAGTGAGATTTAAGGCACCTCTCATCGGTACAGAGCACATGCTGATCGCCATGATCCGGGAAAATGACTGCGTGGCTTCCAGACTGCTGAACACCATGGGCGTCAGCATCCAGAGACTGTATGTGGATCTGCTGGCCGCCATGGGAGAAGACGTTCCTTCAGGCAGGGAGGAGTTTCAGGCAGGCAGGAATTCCAGAGGGAAGGCGGCTACTCAGACTCTCGACAATTACAGCAGGGACCTGACGGCTCTGGCAGGAGAGGGGAAGCTGGACCCGGTCATCGGGCGGGAGCAGGAGATCCAGAGAGTGATCCAGATTTTAAGCCGCCGGACCAAGAACAATCCCTGTCTCATAGGAGAACCGGGAGTGGGAAAGACCGCCGTAGTGGAAGGCCTGGCTCAGATGATAGCCGAGGGCAATGTGCCGGAAACCATCGCGAAGAAAAGAGTCATGACTCTGGACCTGTCCGGCATGGTGGCAGGGTCCAAGTACAGGGGAGAATTTGAGGAGCGGATCAAGCGGGTCCTGGCGGAGGTTATAGAAGACGGAGAGGTCCTTCTGTTTATCGACGAGATCCATACCATTATCGGCGCAGGGGGAGCGGAGGGAGCCATCGATGCCTCCAATATCTTAAAACCGTCCCTGGCCAGAGGAGAGGTTCAGCTGATCGGGGCTACCACCATCGAGGAATACCGCAAATATATTGAGAAAGATTCCGCGTTGGAGCGTCGTTTCCAGCCCGTGACCGTGGAAGAGCCTTCGGAGGAGGAGACTTATGAGATTTTGAAAGGGCTCAGGTGCCGCTATGAAGACCACCACAGAGTCCGGATTACCGACGAGGCTCTGAAAGCGGCAGTAAAGATGTCCGCCAGATACATCAACGACCGTTTCCTTCCGGATAAAGCCATCGACCTGATCGATGAGGCTTCCTCCAAGCTGAGACTTACCAGTTTTGTGGAGCCGGCCCAGATCAAAGAGCTGGAGCAGGAGATCGAGGCCCTGGAGCGGCAGAAGGAAGCCGCCATCAAGGCGGAAGCCTACGAGAAAGCAGGAGACATTAAGAAAAAGCAGCAGAAGAGACGGGAAAAGATCGAGAAAGTCCGGGATAAATGGCAGAAGGAGAAGACCAGCCGCAGACTGGTGGTAGGTGAGAACGAGATCGCGGACGTGGTGTCGGGCTGGACCAAGATCCCGGTGAAAAAGCTGGAGGAGGAAGAGTCGGAACGCCTTAAAAAGCTGGAGTCCATTCTCCACGAGAGAGTCGTGGGACAGGACGAGGCCGTGACGGCCGTGGCCAGAGCCATCCGCCGCGGCCGGGTAGGGCTGAAAGATCCCAAACGGCCTATCGGTTCCTTCCTGTTTCTGGGGCCCACAGGCGTGGGAAAGACAGAGCTGTGCAAGGCTCTGGCGGAAGCTATGTTCGGCACGGAGAACGCACTGATCCGGGTGGACATGTCCGAATATATGGAGAAACACAGCGTCTCCAAGATGATCGGTTCTCCGCCGGGATATGTAGGATACGATGAGGGGGGACAGCTGAGCGAAAAGGTCCGCAGAAATCCCTATTCGGTCATCCTGTTCGACGAGATCGAGAAGGCTCATCCCGATGTATTCAATATTCTGCTTCAGGTTCTGGATGACGGACATATCACCGATGCCCAGGGGAGGAAGATCAATTTTAAAAATACCATTCTCATCATGACTTCCAATGCGGGGGCCGAGAACATCATATCGCCCAAACGTCTGGGCTTCGTGTCTGTTGACGACGAGCAGGAAAATTACCGTTTCATGAAAGAACGGGTCATGGAGGAAGTGAAGAGGATCTTCAAGCCCGAATTTATCAACCGTATCGATGAAGTGATGGTATTCCATCCTCTCAGCAAGGAGAACATGAAGGAGATCGTCGCCATTATGCTGGACACCATCAGCAGACGGACCCGCCAGCAGATGAACATCTCCATCCGCATGACAGAGGAAGGAAGAGAATATCTGATCGAGAAGGGATACGATCCCAAGTACGGCGCCCGCCCTCTGCGCCGGACGATCCAGAGTCTGGTGGAGGACAAACTGGCAGAGCAGATCCTGGACGGGGCGGTAAAAGAAGGCGACGACGTGGAAGTGACCAGAGGAGAAGAGGGACTGGTCTTCCGGACAGAGATCCTGCAAAAGCAGTAAAAACAGACTACCCATTTGGAGAACTTTCGTGTATACTGATTACAGGGAGCAGAGCTCCCGCCATGACAAAAAGAAACATAGGTAAAATACCAGGAGGGAAAAATCATGTCGGTTATTGAAGAATTGATCCGTTCCGAAGCCGACGGAACCATCAGTTTCGGCAACTACAAATTGGCCAAAAAGGCGAAACTGGATAATTTCGAGCACCAGGCGGACCTGTATAAGGTAAAAACCTGTCACGAGATTACCAAACTTGAGAGAAACGGCATGTTTGTGTATGAATCGGTTCCGGGAACCGCGGTCTCCGGCTTTACTGCCGCGGACTGGGGGGTCGAGTTTAAGGTAGAGGGAGACAAAGATGCCCAGATCACCGTACAGCTGGAAGACGACACGGAGTATGAAGTGCTGGTGGACGGCGTGCCGGCAGGAGATATGGCTACGAATATGAGCGGTAAGATGAATGTGAGCGTGGAGCTGAGCGAAGGCGCTGCAGTAGGTGTCAGGATCGAAAAAAGATAACATGTTTGCGGGGGGCCGGGAAACCAGTCCCCCTTTTTGCCGCCGGCACGGCCTGGCGGCGGGAGATGGAGGAAACTATGGCAAAAGCAAAAACAACGGCGTTTTTCTGCAGAGAGTGCGGGTATGAGTCCGCCAAATGGGCCGGCCAGTGTCCGGCCTGCAAGGAGTGGAATACCATGGTGGAGGAGCCCACAGGCCCCCGGACATCCCAGACCGGGACCGCCAGAAGGCCTCCGCTTATAAAAGCCAGGCCGGCCCTTCTGTCGGAGATCTCCGTGGAGGAGAAAGACCGGGTGACCACCGGGTATCAGGAGCTGGACCGGGTTCTGGGGGGCGGAGTGGTCTCCGGTTCCCTGGTCCTGGTAGGAGGCGATCCGGGCATCGGCAAGTCCACACTGCTTCTGCAGGTATGCCGCAATCTGGCAGCCGCAGGCCAGAAGGTCCTGTATATCTCAGGGGAGGAGTCCTTAAAGCAGATCAAGCTTCGGGCCAACCGCATCGGCCAGATGACGGGGGAACTGAAATTCCTGTGCGAGACCAGTCTGGACCATATCCAGCAGGTCCTTTCCCAGGAGAAACCGGACATTGTGATTATCGATTCTATCCAGACCATGTACAGGGAGGAGATCGCTTCGGCTCCGGGAAGCGTCAGTCAGGTGAGAGAGTCTACCAATCTTCTGATGCAGATCGCCAAGGGAGAAGGGATCACCATCTTCATCGTAGGCCATGTGACAAAGGAGGGAGTGGTGGCAGGCCCCAGGGTTCTGGAACACATGGTGGATACGGTCCTCTACTTCGAAGGAGACCGCCATGCCTCCTACCGGATCCTGAGAGGAGTGAAGAACCGTTTCGGCTCCACCAATGAGATCGGAGTCTTTGAGATGAGAGAGCAGGGGCTGGCGGAGGTGGAGAATCCGTCGGAATTTATGCTGGATGGCAGGCCGGAGGGAGCCTCCGGAGCCGTGGTGGCCTGCGCCATGGAAGGTACGAGACCCATGCTTTTAGAGGTGCAGGCTCTGGTGACTCAGTCTAATCTGGGAATCCCCAGAAGGACGGCGGCGGGAACCGACCACAACCGGGTTAATCTTCTCATGGCTGTACTGGAGAAACGGTGCCACTATGAGATGTCCCGGTATGATGCCTATGTGAACATCGCAGGCGGGATGAAGATGAATGAGCCGGCTCTGGACCTGTCCATCATCATGGCTCTGGTGTCCAGTCTGAAGGACCGGCCTGTGGATGAAAAGACCGTGGTGTTCGGCGAAGTAGGGCTGTCCGGGGAGGTCCGGGCCGTATCTATGGCAGAGCAGAGGGTCAATGAGGCGATGAAGCTGGGATTTGAGGCCTGTATCCTTCCTCAGATCTGTCTGGATAAAATGAAAAGCACAGATAAGATCAGGCTTGTGGGGGTAAGGAATGTGAGGGAGGCCATAGGGTATCTGTGATCCGGGAGCAGCTGCAGGTTCCGAAAGCCTGAATCCGGTAAAAGGGATTGACATATATAGATAATCTATATATAATATAGAATATCATATTGAGAAGGAGGGATTCTGTTGGCATCGGACAAGAATCAGCTATCCGGCAACACGGCTATGCTGCTCCTGCAGCTTTTGTCGGAGAGAGACATGTACGGCTATGAGATGATAGAGGCTCTGCAGCAGAGATCGAACCATGTGTTTGAACTGAAAGCAGGAACGCTCTATCCGCTGCTCCACGGGATGGAAGCCAGAGATCAGCTGGTGTCCTACGAGAAGGAGACAGGCGGGAAGATCCGCAGATACTATCAGATCACGGGGGAAGGACGCAGAGAGCTGAGGAGGAAAAAGGAAGAGTGGGAGGCCTATGAGAAGGCAGTCTGTCAGGTGATGGGAGGGGAGATCTATGGAAATGGATAAGTATCTGGAGATCCTGTCCGCACAGATCAGGAACAGCCGGGCCAGGGCCATGGCGGTGAAGGAGATCAGGGATCACATCGAAGACCAGACTCAGATGTATGAAAGCCGGGGCATGACAAGAGAAGAGGCCCGAAGGGAAGCAGTGCGTCAGATGGGAGATCCGGTGGAGACAGGAGAGGGACTGGACCGGATCCACCGCCCGGACATGGACTGGAAGCTTCTGGGATGGATCGCGGCTTTCAGCATCCTGGGCCTGATTATCCAGTATGTCTGTTTTTACGGGCTTAAGGATATGGCCGGCAGCAGTGAGGGAGCTTTTATCAGGCAGTGTATCTACACGGCCGCCGGGCTGGCGCTTATGACGGGAGTGTGTCTGTGCGATTACAGTATCCTGGGAAATTATGGAGACCTTATGGGCGTGTGCTTTCTGGGAGGAATCGTGGTCATCTGCAGTCTGGATATTTTTCCCAGGGAAAACGGAGCATACGGCTATCTGAAATATATGATGTATCTCTTCGTACCGGTTTACGGCGGCATCCTGTGGAGGAGAAGAGGCAGGGGATACAGAGGCATCGCAGCGGGATTTTTATGGATCGCTGCAGCTTTTATCACAGGGACAAAGTTTGTCGGCGGAGGACTCAGCATCACGGCCAATGCGGTGGCGGCATGCGGAGTCATGCTTTTCATGGCTCTGTGGAAAGACTGGTTCGGCGTGTCCAGGAGAGCAGGGCTGATTATGGCGCCGGTGCTGGTCGGGGGAGCGTGTCTTCTGCTTCTTTCCGGGCTCCGGTCCTATCAGATAAGAAGGCTTAAAGTGCTGTTTCATCCCGAGGCTTATGCCAATGAAGCCGGATATTTTACATACAACATCCGAAAAATTATATCGGTTCTGTCCATGAACAGGAATACATACGGAGTATTGGGGCAGAAAGGGCTCCTGGAGTTCTGGAACCATTGCGGGATCCCGGGAGGGTACATGCTGCTTCAGTCCGCCATCATCCTGGGTCTGGGCAAGACCATGGTACTGTGCGGTATATACGGAGCATTTTTCTTTTACCTGTTTTCCATGGCCATCCGGGAGAAAAACAGCCTGGGCCGACTGACAGGTATCGGATGTGCCGCGGTCCTGGCAGCGGAGACAGTCCAGAATATACTGTACAATGCAGGGATCGGACTGACCTATTCCGGGGGAATCCCGTTTCTGTCCTATGGAGGGATCCATACCATGGTGATCTATGTTATCCTGGGAATTCTTCTCAGTATTTACCGTTATCGGAGGCTGGTGTGGGACAGTGGGGCGCAGGAGCATGGAAAAGAAGGGAAAAGACAGGGAATACAGATCGGAGCTTATGTGATCCGGGTGGAGAAGCGGGAAAGTCATCTTCAGCCCTGAGCGGGCCTGTGCAATGAAGGCAGGGGAGGTTTTTTCCCCTGCCGGGGCCGCTTTCGCAATCATATTCTTCCGGGCCCCGCGAACATACAAAAAAATATCTCATGAACGGATCATGAGATATCTTTTCCGACCAGGGGAAGAGGGGCTCGAACCCCCATCTACGGTTTTGGAGACCGCTGCTCTACCATTGAACTATTCCCCTTTATATGGCTTGTCTGTCACACGCAAGAAATAGTATACTACAGATGGGACGGGATGTCAACTTTTTTTTGGCTTGTTTTTTGCCTGCCTTTGTTATTGAAAAAACTTGACAACAGATTGCCGGCCGGATACAATGGTATGATCATGATCTTCTGCGATGCAGAGGTTTCCATTGCTGTAAGCAAGAGGTCGGACCGTATAAAACAGGCAATCATTTTTGCTGTGGATTAAGAAATGATTTAAACAATAAGAGACAAAAGATCCCGGCGGCAGATGCCGGGACTTTTTATGGGCAGGCCCCCGAAAGGAGTATTGCCGCCTGTCAGCGGCACGGGGGCCACGCGACGGGTAGGGAAAAAGCCTCCCTTACTCGATTGTACACGGGGGCGGAGTGGAGTATGCCGCTAAAGCGGCCCGCCCCCGGCACGGCGAGTAGGGGAAAAGTCTTCCCTACTCGATTGGGGATCAGGGTAATGGAGAATATAGCAGGTGAGAAAGAACGGATCCGAAGAGAGATCCTGGAAAGAAGAAAAGGGCTGTCCCGGCAGTACTGCCGGCGGGCGGACCAGATGATTCTGGAAAAACTCCTGGGAAGTGCTGTCTATAAAAGGGCAGAGGCGGTGTTCGTATATGTGAGCAGGGCCGGGGAGGTTGATACCAGAGAACTGATCAGAAAGATTCTGGCGGATGGAAAGACGGCGGCTGCCCCCAGATGTACGAATAAGGGGATTATGAAAGCCTATGGCATCATGGGATTCGAAGATCTGGAAAAAGGTGCTTACGGCATATGGGAGCCGGGAAAATACTGTCCGGAGATCCGGCCGGAGGACATAGACCTGGCGGTAGTACCCTGTCTGACCTGCAGTCATGACGGAAGGCGGCTGGGATACGGGGGAGGCTATTATGACAGGTATCTTCCGCTCTCACCTGCTTTTCGTGCGGCGCTGTGCAGGGAGAGGCTGATCTGCGCCGGGCTCCCTGTGGAGGCGACAGACTGTCTTATGAATCTGGTGATCACAGAGGAGGGAAGCTGGCCGGGGCAGGCACCAGAAAACGGGATTTTTACCAAAATTCAGCAGTGATATCTGCTCAGGATCGGAAAACAGCTGAAAAAATCAGCATGTTTCCGGTCATCCTGAAAAATCATAAGGATTGTTTTGCATAAAAACAGGCGGTTTTAAGAAATCAGGAGACAGTGTTTTGCACAAGAAAAGGGAATCAATTCCTCCGGATGCAAAATTTGACATCTTTCCGGAAAGATGGTATAACACAGCTATCAGCAAAATTGTTTGCTGTGCGTCATAATAATAAGGAGTTGAAAACTATGAAACAGAGAAGAATATTATTACCTACTATCGAAGATGCAAAAGAGTTTGTAGCAGCCGCCTCCAAATGTGATTTTGATATTGATATTTACTATAACCGCATTATAATTGACGCAAAATCCATTTTGGGAGTGTTGAGCCTGGATCTGAAGAGGGTTCTGACTGTAGAGTTCGATGGAGAGAATGAAGAATTTGAAGCTTTGTTAGAGAAGAGAGCCGCCGGTAAGCGTACTGCGGCATAGAGACAGAAAAAGATATCAGTACAAAAAGCAGGGAGCAGCCGCCGCGCATCGGAAGGCAGGCTCCCTGCTTTTTGTTCTATAGGAAAAGCACCTTGCATCCCGGCAGAGAAGCCGATATAATAGAACCAGTGTTCTGATTTCGGGACAGAGCTACGGGAGAGAAGCCGGTGAGAGGAGGCAGTAGATATGACAGAAGATGAGAAAGACGTGGTCCGAACCATCGAGATCTCGGTCCGCAATCTGGTAGAGTTTGTCCTCCAGAGCGGTGATCTGGATAACCGCAGGCTGGCCGCCTCCTCAAAGAATGCCATGGAAGCCGGAAGCCGGATCCACCGGAAGATCCAGAGATCCATGGGAAGTTCCTACCGGGCGGAGGTGACTCTGAAGCATGTGGTGGATGAGGGGGAGTTTTGCATCGCCGTTGAAGGCCGTGCCGACGGGATCATCACAGAACCGTCAGGAGTCACCATCGACGAGATCAAAGGAGTCTATATGGACCTGGGGCGTCTCGCGGAGCCGGTGGAGATTCATCTGGCTCAGGCCAGGTGTTACGGATATATATACTGCCATGACCATAATCTTCCCGGGGCCGTGATTCAGGTAACCTACTGTAATCTGGAGACGGAGGAGATACGAAGATTTCAGAAAGACCAGTCTTTTGAAGAGCTGGAAACCTGGTTTCAGGGACTTATCCACGAGTATGTGAAATGGGCCAGGTATCTGTATGAGCACGGTCTGCGCAGGGACCGGTCCCTGAGAGAACTGCCTTTCCCCTATCCTTACAGGGAAGGACAGAAGGAGCTGGCAGTGTCGGTCTATCGGTCCATTGCCAGAAAGCACAGTCTGTTTATCCAGGCGCCTACGGGAGTGGGAAAGACTCTCTCTGTCGTGTATCCTGGGCTGAAGGCCATGGGGGAAGGCCATGTGGAGAAACTCTTTTATCTCACGGCCAAGACCATTACCCGCAGTGTGGCCGAAGAGACTTTTGCCGTCTTAAGGGACAGGGGGATGTATCTGAGGACCGTGACCATAACGGCCAGGGATAAGGTGTGTTTTCTGGATACGCCCCAGTGCAACCCGGATGCCTGTCCCTATGCCAAAGGCCATTATGACCGGGTAAACGATGCGGTCTATGACATCATCCACCGGGAATTCGGCATTACCAGAGATACGGTGATCCGGTATGCCAGGGAATATCAGGTGTGCCCTTTTGAGTTCTGCCTGGATATCAGCAACTGGGTGGATGGCATCATCTGTGATTATAATTATGTATTTGACCCCAATGCCAGGCTGAGAAGGTATTTTTCCGAAGGCATGGCAGGGGAGTATCTGTTTCTGGTGGACGAGGCTCACAACCTGGTGTCCAGAGGCAGAGAGATGTACAGCGCGGTTCTCATAAAAGAAGACGTGCTGACCGTGAAAAAGGTGATGAAGGGAAAAGCACCGAAGGTGTCCAGGCTTCTGGACCGGTGCAATAAACAGCTTCTGGAGATGAAGCGGGAGAGTGAAGGTTACGTCATCCACGAGAGCATCAATCATGTCATGTCTACGGTCATGTCCCTCTTCGGTGAGCTGGAGACCTATATGGACGAACATCGGGAATTCGAGGACAGGGATCTGGTGCTGGATCTCTATTTTCAGCTCAGAGATTTTATCAGTACATTCGAGGGGATGGACGAGGCCTACCGGATTTACTCGGAGCTGCTGCCCGACGGCCGTTTTATGGTAAAACTGTTCTGCATGAATCCGGCGGCTCATCTGAAGGAGTGTATGGACAGGGGAAGGGCCACTATATTTTTTTCGGCCACCCTTCTGCCGGTACTCTACTATAAAGAACTGCTCAGCGGCAACCGGGACGACTACGCGGTCTACGCCCATTCCCCGTTTCCGCGGAAGAACCGGCTGCTTCTGGTGGCAAAAGATGTGAGCAGCCGTTATACCAGAAGGAACCGGAGAGAATATGAGAAAGTGTTCGCCTATATCCTGGAGGTGGCAGGACAGAAAAAAGGGAATTATATGGTATTTTTTCCCTCCTACCAGTATATGAGCCGGGTGTCGGAGCTGTGGGAGGAGAGGGGAGAAGAACTGGAGAGAAGAGGATTTTGCCTTCTCATCCAGAACAGCCGCATGGATGAGGCGGAGAAAGAAGCCTTTCTTGAGACCTTTGAGAGGGATGGAAAGGAAACTCTGGTGGCTTTCTGCGTCATGGGAGGGATTTTTTCCGAGGGCATCGATCTGAAAGAAGACCGCCTCATCGGAGTCATGGTAGTGGGAACAGGGCTGCCTATGGTGTGTACGGAGCAGGAGATTCTGAAAGGATATTTTGACGAAAAGAAGGGACAGGGGTTTGATTATGCCTATCAATATCCGGGTATGAATAAGGTGATGCAGGCAGCGGGCCGGGTGATCCGCACCATGGAGGACAAGGGCGTCATTTTGCTTATGGATGACCGGTTTTTGCGGGAAGAGTACCAGATTCTCTTTCCAAGGGAATGGTGGCCTTACGAGATCACAGACAGAAATCATGTGGCACAGACCGTGGGGATGTTCTGGGAGAAGGCATAAGCTCTGCAAATGTCCGGTTTACGGATCAGGGGAAAGATGGTATAGTTATAGAAAGATAAAGATGTGCGAGGGAAGCTGCGCCTGCAGGGCCGCCGCATCCATGATTTTTTAAGTCATGGATGCGGCGGTCCTAATTTGTCTTCTGTGTGGTTATTGAGATTCGTAGCTTACCTCCATATTTACCCTTCCGCTCTTTCCCCTGAGATATCCGAAGAGAAGAGCAGCCGCACATACACAGAGATTGACGGCCATCTTGGGCCAGGTCATGGTGCGCAGGCTCATATATGCTCCGAAAATACTTGCCAGTGTGCCGGCGACGGTCCAGAACCAGAGCACGCCGGCGGAAGTATGCCAGCGGGAGCGGTTCCATTCATCGGGGATGACCCGGGGAAGCCGGAATACGAAAAGGGCCAGCAGTACATCCAGAATGTTGGAGGCAAAGACAGCAGTGCCTGATATGGTGTTCATATTGAAGCCGAAAACCAGCGGGAGCAGTCCGACCAGATAGAAAAACAGGATCAGTTTGTGGGGAGTCTTAAATCGGCTGTTAACGGCCCCCATTTTTTGGGGAAGCCATCCGTCTACACAGCCCTGAAGCAGGGGTTTGGTGCACCAGCCCATCTGAGCGTTGAGAGTGGTCATGAGAGCAAACATGGCGCCGCCGATGAGGAAGAACACATACAGAGGTCCGGGCAGGATCTCGGCGGCGACCAGGGAAAGGGGCTGTCCCTGAACCATATGGATAGGGAGTACTCCGGTGGCAACCACCGCCATAAAAGCATAGAAGACGGCAACCACAACGGTTGAGAGGATGATAACAAAGGGCATGTCTTTTGTGGGATTCTTTGCCTCGGCAGAGAAATTGATGATATTTTGAGCACCGCCGCAGGCAAATGTAAGGATGGCAGCCGCGCTGCCCAGTCCCAGCGGTCCGTCTGTGAGAAATCCCTGGGGCTGTACATAGGCTGAAAAATCTACCCGGAAGATACCGAATGCGGTGAAGACGGCCAGGGCCAGCATAAGACATACGACAAGAATCTGCTGGACGATGGAGGCGTTTTTCACTCCGACGATATTGACGGCCGCCACAAGAGTGAGGACTATGACGGCTACGAGGCGGACATTGATTCCTTCTACGGCCTGTCCAAAATATTCGCCGATAGTCAATGCGTACATAGAAAGGGAGATGTTGCTTAAAACATGGATGATCAGATAGGCTCCTGCCAGCATTTTAGTGGAGAGAAGGGCAATATAGGTGTAACTGCCGCCTCTCATGCGGACTGTTCCCAGAACAAACAGCCTGGGGGCCAGTTTCAGCAAGGTGATGACGGCTGCAATGGCAAAGGCTATACTGGCAGAACGTCCTGTCAGACCGATGGCCTGGGGAAGAAGAGAGAAGATGCCTGCACCGATGATCTGTCCCACGGCGATGGCGAAGAAATCCTTCTTTCCGAGAACACGGTCAAGATCTCTGGTACTTGTCAATGTTTTCGATTCACTCATAAGAACCCTCCTGTATTGTTGTTATGTCTGAGAAGCCAGGACCAGCCCGTCAACTGCTTTTTTCACCCACAGAGGCGAGGTGGCCAGGTTCAGGCGGATAAAACCGTTTCCTCCGGCTCCGAACCACTGGCCGTAATCTACTGCCAGGCGGGCTTTTTCCTGGACAAAGTGTTTCATGCCGTTTTCGTCTGCTTTCCCCAGATATCCGCTCAGGTCAAGCCATGCCAGATAGGTGCCTTCCAAAGGAGAGAGAACTGCCAGAGGAAGTTCGTTCTGAATTCGATTGCGGATATATTCATAGTTGTCACGGATAACAGAGAGAACCGTATCCAGCCATTGACGGCCGTAGGTGTAGGCGGCCTCCACCGCATAGTAGCCCAGCATGTTGCCGGTATCCTCATGGAGGTTTAAGACCAGGGCGTCAAATTTTTTCCGCAGAGTCTCTCCCGGTATGATGACGAAGGAGTTTTTCATCCCGGCCAGGTTAAAGGTTTTGGATGCAGAGGTCAGGGTGATGATGAGGTCAGAATACCCGCCGTTTTTAACTGTGGCTGTGGGAATATGGGGGCGGCTGCCGATGATCAGGTCGTGGTGGATCTCATCGCTGATCACAGTTACATGATGAGCCTTGCAGATGGCAAGCATGGTTTCCAGTTCTTCTTCTGTCCAGACACGGCCTACGGGGTTGTGAGGGCTGCAAAGAATAAAGACCTTTACCTTATTGTCCACAATCTTTTTTTCAAAATCCTGAAAATCAATGGTATAGACTCCCTTAGTATTGACCAATTCACTGTAAATGAGCCGACGGCCTGTATCCTCGACGGCATGGTGAAAAGGGTAATATACGGGCATATGGATGATGACGGCATCTCCCGGATTGGTGAGCATATGTATGCACCAGAATATTCCGGTGACGACTCCGGGTGCGAACCGGATCCAGTCACGGTTTACATCCCACCCGTGCCTCTCTTTCTCCCACCGGATAAAAGAGCGATAGTATCCGTCAGGGGTGAGCGAGTATCCATAGATACCGAAATCTGTTTTTTTTCTCAGCGCCCTTGTCACTTCTTCCGGCGCCTTAAAATCCATGTCGGCAACCCACATGGAGATCAGGTCGGGATCCCCGTACTTGGAGGAAAGGATATCCCATTTGGAACAGTTGGTGCCGCGCCTGTCCGGGCAGTTCTCTCTGATAAATGTTTCTTTGTTCATGATACCTCCTTTTATTTAGTTTAAATATTAAACAATATGTAACATGGCTGCATTATAATATAAATTCATTATAACATCAATATATTCCTGAAAAAAATTAAAATATTGTGAAAAAAGCCCAAAAATTTTCGCGATATATGTGCAAAATAATAGTTTAAATATTTAACTATATTAAAAAATAATCTCATAGACAAACGACAAGTCTTTTCGGTATAATAGTATGTAATGAGAGAAAGGTCCGGGAAACATGATGAAGAATAAGAATCAGATCGAAAACGAAAATTCTGTATTGTCAGAAGAACTTTTCCATAAGATGACAGAACACACCAATCAGGTGTACAAGTTTGTTAAAATGTATAACGACTATGCCAATGAACCCAGGGATTACGGCACAGGCGAAAAGGTCAATATGCTGAGCGTGCATATCATGTCAGACATTGAGGAGCATCCGGGAATCACGGTCACAGAGCTGGCGCAGGAGTGGGTCAGGACCAAGGGGGCGATTTCCCAGGTGATCAAAAACCTGGATGAGAACGGTTATATCATTAAGAAAAAAGAAGGCAGCAATCAAAAAAATATCCACCTGTACCCTACCGGAAAAGGGGTGGAGCTGAGTCTGGCCCATAAGCTGTATGATGCCAGGAACCTGAAAAATACGCTGGATTTTTTTACAGAGTACTGTACGGAGGAGGAACTGATGGCTTTTTATAAAGTTTTGGGATATTATACCATGCTTCTGAGAGGGCAGGTCTGAGCTGTCACAATCAAAATCCAGAAAGGAAACAGCACTATGTCAAATCCGATTTTAGAGACCCGAGGTCTGACCAAGGTCTACAATATGGAACAGGAAAATGAATTCGAAGCCCTCCGGGGCATCGATTTTAAGGCGGAGGAGGGAGAATTTATCTGTGTGATGGGGCCCAGCGGAAGCGGGAAAACCACGTTTATCAACAATATCTCCACCCTGGATTTTCCCACCAGAGGAAAAGTATTTATCGACGGCGCGGAGATCCGGTCCATGACGGACAACGAGATCGGAAGATTCAGAAGCAGGACCCTGGGCTTTGTGTTTCAGGAGTTCAATCTGCTGAACACTCACACATTATACGAGAATATCGCCATGCCCCTGGCTCTTGCCAGAACAAAGAAGGCGGAGGTCGACGAGAGAGTGAGAGCTATGGCCGGACAGATGGACATTGAAGGGATCCTGAATAAGTATCCGGGGGAATGTTCCGGAGGCCAGCGGCAGCGGGCAGCCATCTGCCGGGCATTGATCATGAGGCCCAAGATCATCATCGCGGACGAACCTACGGGCAATCTGGACCGGGCCAATTCCAGTGAATTTCTTGCCATGATCGACCGGCTCAACAAGGAACAGAGGGTGACGGTGATCATGGTGACTCACGACCCTCTCACCGCATCCTATTCTTCCCGACTGGTTTACATAAAGGATGGCGTCATTGAGACCAGCATAGAGCGGAACCAGATGAGCCAGAAGGAATATTTTGAGAAGATCACCGAGATCAATGCCAGTGAGTCGAGAGGGTTCCTGCGATGATAAAAGATGCGCTTCGTTCGTTGAAAAAGGATCTGGACCGGGCTGTGTTTTACTGGCTGGTATTTGTCCTGTCCTCCATGTTTATGTTTACGTTTTTTCATCTGGCTCTGTCGGAGGCCGTAGGGGTCACATTTATTTACAGCAACAATGACCTGCCCACCTTTCTGACGGTTTTTGATGTATTTGTATGTATTATTGTGATTTTTCTGGCAAATGATTTCTATGTGAAGAAGAAATCCCAGGAGCTGGCGGTGATCCTGATCTGCGGCGGCACTTATCTGCAGCTGGTGCAATTTCTGCTGCTCCAGACAGGGGTCCTGATGATCCTTTCCATTCCCGTGGGTATCGGTCTGGGATGCCTTTGCTTTCCCGCCCTGAGTGTTCTCTTAAAGTCCATGTCCCGGTATGAGATCAGGCTGGTGCTGGGAACCCAGTCGGTGGTCCTCACGGCCTGCGTCATCTTCATGGAGGTGTTCTGGTGTACCATGCTGAATCTGGGATATGCCTACAGAAACAGCATCTGTGCTCTTTTAAGACAGGAGAACGAGACAAAGACCCGGATTTTTCCGGTGATCAGGACCAAAAAGTTCCGGTGCATTTATCCCCTCCTCTATTTTGGATGCGCAGCCCTTTTGTACACCTGCGGCGACGGGCCGGAACGCATGCTGCTCCTGGGATGCGCGGGAACGGCAGGTCTGTGGGGCTGTATCCACAAGATCCTGGTTCCAGGCCTGGAAAAAACGGTTTCGCAGCGATGGAGTGACGACGGGGAAAAACTGGTGTATATGGGGCTGTTCCGGGAGGATCTGAAAATGTCCTTTGTGTATATGGTCCTGTTTATCTCGTCCGCCAATATTTTGTGTGCCATGATGGCGGGGACTGTGGGGAATTCGGGAGAGTTTGCCCTGTGCCTCATCTCCTTTGCCGTGGTCATTCCTCTTCTTGCCATGTCGTTTATGTTCCGGTTCGCCACTGAGGCCTCGGGGCGGAAGAAGCAGTTTGCCACCCTTTTGAAGATCGGCTATGGTGAAAGCCGGATCCGGAGGATCAAGACCAGGGAACTGATGTGCCTTTACGGGTTTGTCATGGGTTCTTCTCTTGTCTATATTTTCAGTATTGTCCTTGTGCTGGCAGTCAGCGGTCTGATCCCGGCAGGCGTGGCCGTGGTGATTCTGGTGATCTTTACGGCTTCCCTGGGAATCTGCGGGATGATTAACAGGCGTCAATACATCTGACCATTGACAAAACCGGCGATATAAGCTATATTTGTAACAGGTAAAGGCGCTCAGGTTGTATTTAGAGCGCCTTTTTACGCATACGGGGCAGAGGGAAGCCCTGGCGTCATTTAACACATTGGGAGAAAGGAATGAGGGGAAATGTTTGAACTGGTAGACCACACAGAGGATATTAACCGTCTGCTCGCCAGATATGGGGTGAAGTTTGGGATTTATAAAAATAATGAATTCCATGAGCAGCTGTTTCCGTTTGATCCGCTGCCAAGGATCATATCGGCGGAGGAATTCGAGTTCCTGGACAGGGGGCTGTCCCAGAGGGTCAGGGCGCTGAATCTGTTTCTGGCGGATATCTACTCTGATAAGAAGATCATCAAAGACGGGGTGATCCCGGAGGATTTCGTGTATTCTTCCAAAGGCTATCTGCCTCAGTGCGAGGGGATCGTGCCGCCGGGACGGATCTACAGCCACATCTCGGGCATTGATCTGGTCCAGGGCAAGGACAGGAACTGGTACATCCTGGAGGATAACTTAAGGATCCCCTCAGGGGCGTCCTATCCCATGATCGCCAGGGAACTGACCAGGAGGGCAGCGCCGTCTACCTTTTCCAGAATCCACATCAGTGACAACCGGAATTACGCGGCCATGCTCAAAGAGACTCTGGACTATGTGAACACGGGAGGCATCAACGTGGTGCTGACGCCGGGGCGGTACAACGCGGCGTTCTTTGAGCACTCTTACCTGGCGGAACGGTCGGGAGCGGTTTTGTCCATGCCCCAGGATCTGTTTGTGGAGGACAACAAGCTGTATTATCGCCAGTATGGAGGAAAGAAGCTGCAGGTGGGGGCCGTGTACCGCAGGCTTTCGGATGAGTACCTGGATCCGCTGACCTTCTTGCCGGAATCCCTCATCGGCGTGCCGGGGCTTATGGACGTGTACAGGAAGGGCAATGTGGCCATTGTCAACGCTCCGGGCAACGGCGTGGCGGATGACAAAGGTATTTACTATTTTGTTCCCCATATGATAAAATATTATCTGGGTGAGGAGGCCGTCTTGCGCAATGCTCCCACCTATCTGGCGTTTTATGAGAAAGACCGGAACTTTATTCTGGAACACCTGAATCGTCTGGTGGTGAAGGATGTGTCCGAGGCAGGGGGCTACGGAGTCATATTCGGAAGTGAGCTGACTAAAGAGAAGCTTGAGGATCTGGCGGAGGTGATCCGGACAGAGCCGAGAAGGTTCATTGCCCAGGAGGTCATCGACTTTATCGATCTGGGCATTGTGGAGGGGGATCACGAGGTGCCCAGAAAGGCGGATCTGCGGGCTTTTGTGCTGGCGGGGGAGAAGACCAGGGTGTGGCCCAGCGGCCTTACCAGATTTTCCAGAAATCCGGATTCTTTTGTTGTCAATTCATCTCAGGGAGGAGGATTTAAAGACACATGGGTGCTATCTCGATAGAAAAGGCGGACCGGCTCTTCTGGCTGGGACGGTACACGGAGCGGGTTTTGACCACTCTGATCACATATTTTGATTTTTACGACGAGATGATCGACGGGGATGAGGAGGCTTACAGGACGTTCTGTGACAAGATCGCCATCCCGGATATTTACGGAAGCAAGGAGAATTTTCAGCAGAGGTATCTCTTTGACCAGGAGGACCCCAACTCCATCATCAGCAACATGGAGAGGGCTTTTGACAACGCTGTGGTCATGAGAGGGGAGCTGGGAACCTACACCCTGGCCTACATTCAGATGGCGTTGGATGTGCTGAAAGGGGAAGGGGGAAGGACCGACGCCCCGGCCTATGATCTGCAGCAGGTCATTGATTACCTCAACGCCTTCTGGGGATGCATGGACGACCAGGTGGAGGATGAGGTGTGCCGCAACATCATTAAGTGCGGCAAATATCTGGAGAGGCTTGATCTGTACATGCGTCTGGGTTATCCCGCGAAGGCTGTGGAAAAAGAGTTCAGCAAGTTTGTAAACAGGCTCCACCGGTCCGGTCTTTCTTACAGGAAAGAAGATGAGGAAAGGCTGGCAGAGATCGTCGCCCTGGGAGACGGATGGAAAGACCGGGGCGAGGAAGCTCTGGAGGCTCTGTGGAGTATATTTTGAGGTGATTGGATTTGAAAAAACTGAGGTTTCATTATGACATGGAACTTATGTTCAGCAATCCGGTGGCGGAGCACCACTTTGTGTTCCGCTGCCTTCCTGCTGAGGACAGGCAGCAGAGGTGTTACGGTCTTACCTGTGAGATTGAGCCGTCGGGGGGAGTCCTGGAGCTGACGGACGGGTTCGGCAACCGGACCTGTGTGGGGGAGTCCATGGAACCTCACGACAGCCTCAGGGTCCATGTGGCAGGAACGGTTTTTGTGGACAGGAGTCTGGCAGGGGAAAAGGCGGACAACGCTCACGCCCTGTTTCGTTTTCCTTCCGCTTACACCATGGCTGACAGAAGGGTGCGGGAGTTTCTGGAGGACGCGAAGAAGGCCTGGAAGCCGGGGAATTTTCAGGGCAGCGAATCCGTGGGCTCTGTGAGGGAAGGCGGGAAGTTTTGGGGGCCGAAAGATGAGAGAAGCCTGGATTTCCTTTTGTATCTCATGAATCTTCTCTACAGCTATTTTTCCTATGTGCCCGGCAAGACCGATGTGACTACCACGGCGGCTCAGGCCCTTGAGGGTGGCGGAGGCGTCTGCCAGGATTATGCCCACATCTTTCTGTCCATGTGCCGCCTTATGGGTTTTCCGGCCCGGTATGTGGCTGGCATGATGGTGGGGGAGGGGGCCACCCACGCCTGGGCCGAGGTGTGGACAGACGGGGCCTGGATCGGGTTTGATCCCACCAACAACCGGCTGGCGGGGGATGACTATATTAAACTGTCCCACGGCAGGGATTTCGGAGACTGTACCATTGACAAAGGATGTTTCAAAGGGTTTGCCGCCCAGAAACAGAATATACATGTAAAGGTAGAGGAATCGTATGGTGAAGACTGTGGTTTCCGTAGGTCTTCCGGTAGATGAGAAGCTGCAGATCCGCAAGCAGACTCTGGAGGCGGAAGAGCATGACGGAAAAGGAAAGAGAATCTGTATTGTAACAGGAACCCACGGAGACGAGCTGGAGGGCCAGTATGTGTGCTATGAGCTGAACCGGCGGATCAGGGAGCAGATGGAACATCTGAAGGGAACCGTGGATATCTACCCGGCGTTAAACCCTCTGGGAGTGGACTCCATTACCAGGGGTATTCCTATGTTTGACCTGGATATGAACCGGATCTTTCCGGGCAGCGAGGAGGGACCGGTGCCAGAGTATGTGGCCCACAGGATCATGGAGGATATCAGGGGAGCGGACATGTGCGTGGATATCCACGCCAGCAACATTTTTCTTCGGGAGATCCCCCAGGTGCGGGTCAGCGAGGTGACGGCCAGGGATCTGATCCCTTTTGCCAGGAAACTGAACATCGACTATGTGTGGGTCCACGGGGCGGCCACGGTTCTGGAGGCTACTCTGGCTCACAGCCTGAACATGGCGGGAGTGCCTACCCTGGTGGTGGAGATGGGCGTGGGCATGAGGATCACCACGGAGTACGGAAACCAGCTGGTGGACGGGATCTTCTGTCTCATGAAGGAGCTGGGGATCTGGGACGGGGAGACCGTTGAGCCCAAGAGGCCCATTATCTCCACGGACGGCCAGGTGGGATTTGTCAACGCCAACCACTCAGGGATCTTTCTCCCTCATGTGGACCACTGGGACAGCATCCATGAGGGTGAGGTCATCGGAGAGATCTTAAATCCCCTGGAGGGCAGGGTGGAGGAGGTTCTCCACGCCCCCTGCGACGGCATGGTGTTTACCCTTCGGGAGTATCCCATCGTCAACAGCGGCTCTCTGATCGCCCGGGTACTGGGAGGTGACTACCGTTGAGAAAAGAGATCATCTATGAACTTGGCAATACATACCGGGACGATCTGAAAGTCTACGGGTATTATTTCGGAAAAGGGGACAAGTCTGCCTGTATCGTCGGCGCCATGAGGGGCAATGAGGTCCAGCAGATGTATGTGTGTTCTCAGCTGGTGAAGACGCTTAAGGAGCTGGAGGAGCGGGGAGCTTTCATGTCGGGCAACGAGGTCCTGGTGATCCCGTCGGTGAACCATTCTTCCATGAATATCGGCAAGCGGTTCTGGGCTGTGGACAACACGGACATCAACCGGATGTTTCCAGGCTATGATCAGGGAGAGACGACTCAGAGGATCGCGGCGGGTGTCTTTGACGTGGTACAGCACTACAGCTACGGCATCCAGTTCCCCAGCTTCTACATGCCAGGGGATTTTATCCCTCATGTGCGGATGATGGAGACAGGATTTCAGAATCCCAGCCTGGCCAATCTTTTCGGCCTTCCCTATGTGGTGATCCGCAAGCCCAGGCCGGTGGACACCACTACCCTCAATTATAACTGGCAGATCTGGGACACCAGCGCCTTTTCTCTGTATACCAATTCCACGGACAGGATCGACGAGAAGTCCGCCAGGCAGGCGGTGGCCTCGGTTCTGAGATTTCTGGTGAGAATGGGGGTTCTGCGGTACACCAGCCACAGCGGTTATATCGCCACCGTTTTTCACGAGGAAGAGCTGAGAAATGTGAAGTCTGACGCTCCCGGGATCCTGCGGCGGCTGACAGAGCCGGGCCAGGAGGTTCACAGAGGCGATGTGCTGGCGGAGATCATCCACCCTCTGGAGGGGGAAGTGGTCAGCAGAATCCTGTCTCCTGCGGGAGGGATCATTTTCTTTGCCCACAAGGAACCCCTGGTCATGGAGGGAACCATTATTTTCAAGATCATCCGGAGGCTTCATGAGTAGAACAGGCAGAGCGTGGCGGGAGGTTAAGGGGTGTCTGGACTGTCAGGGCTCGGAACCGGGAATTTTCGGAATACAGGACTGGCGGAGGTGAGAGGAATGGGAGAAAATGTGTTCCAGATGTATCTGGAGGAGCTTGGCGGGATCAGGTGCTGCGATGAGGCGGAAAATGACCGGCTGTTTCAGGCCCTGGCGGCAGGTGATCCGGAGGCCAGGGACCGGCTGATCGAGGGAAATCTGAAAGCGGTTCTGGAGGTTGCCAGGGATTATCTGAACAGAGGGGTTCTGGCGGAGGACCTGGTTCAGGAGGCCAACATGGCTCTTGTCATGGCCGTGGGCGACTATGAAGGCGGCGGCTTTGAGGGATTTTTGAGGCAGCGGGTCAGGGAGGCTCTGGGGGCGGCTGTGGAGAGCCAGTCTCTGGAGCGGAGAACGGCTGAGAAGATGGTGGACAGGGTCAACAGGCTGAAGGATATTTCCGCTGAGATGGCGGAGGAACTGGGCCGGGAGGCCACGGTGGAGGAGCTGGCCAGACGGATGGAGCTGACCGGCGACGAGATCCGGGATGTGATGAAGGTGACTCTGGACGCCATGAGCGTGGTTGAGAGATAGAGCCCGGGATATAAAAAATGAGACAGAGGGCCCGAATCCGGCAGTAATCTGGATCGGGCCCGGATTTTGGAGGACGGACAGATGAAATTATATCTGATACGCCACGGCCAGACGGACTGGAACGTGGCGGGAAAGATTCAGGGGAGCACGGACATCCCTCTGAATGACACGGGGAGAAGGCAGGCGGCCTGTCTGGCCAAGGGCATGGAGAGCCGGCCTGTGACCAAAGTATTTACCAGCACCCTGTCCAGGGCTTATGAGACGGGGCTGGCCATCGGGAAGAGCCAGAATGTGCCTGTGGAGCAGCTTAAGGGCCTGGAGGAAGTGGGCTACGGCGTGTGGGAAGGTATGACCATGGCGGAGATCCAGGAGAAGTATCCGAAAGAGCTGGAGCTGTGGTACAACAGCCCGGTGGATGTGGCGCCTCCGGAAGGGGAGAGTCAGGTCCAGGTCTACGAAAGGTGCGGCAGGGCTCTGGACACTATCCTGGCCCAGGCCCGGGGAGACGTGGCTGTGGTGTCTCACGGGGCCACGGTCGTGTTTTTGCTGGAGTACCTTCTCAAGGATACCAGGCGGGATGAGGACGAGGATATCATCGTGGGGAATGCCAGCATTTCTACCATTGAGTGTGACAGGGAGACCGGAAGGTTCACACTGGTGGAGCTCAATGACAGGAGGCATTTGGAGGGGTGATGATGAGTGGGATTCATAGTCTTACTGTAAAATATCATGGCAGGACGGTGGGTACTTTGGCTGAGACCAAAGGTGGGTTCTGCGCCTTTCAATATGATAAACAGTGGCTTTTGGAAGGATTTTCCTTAAGCCCTTTCAGCCTTCCCTTGACAGGGGAGGTTTTTTTGCCAAAATCAGCTGCGCTTGAGGGCCTGTTCGGTGTGTTCGCGGACAGTCTTCCCGACGGCTGGGGAAGGCTTCTGGGGGATTGTCTGTTTTTGTCTAACAAGATATCCCCGTCCTCTGTGGGGGCCTTAGAGCGGCTGGGGGTTGTGGGAGCGGGAGGCATGGGGGCTTTGGAGTATTTTCCCCAACTGTCGCGTATGGAGGAGCAGGGCCAGGTCGACTTTGACCGGCTGTCACGGGAATGTGAAAAAATCTTAAATGAGAAGACCAGCAGGGATCTGGATCTGCTGTTTCGCCTGGGGGGTTCCTCAGGGGGAGCCAGACCGAAAGTGCTGGTTCATATAGAGGGAGAGAGCTGGATCGTAAAGTTTTTCTCTTCTGGTGATCGGAAAAGTATGGGGGAGGAAGAGTACCGGTATATGCTGTGCGCCAGGGACTGCGGGATTCAGGTGCCTGAGGTCAGGCTGTTTCCTTCACGGAGAGGAAAAGGGTATTTTGGGGCCAGGCGGTTTGACCGGATGGAGGGGAGAAAGATCCACATGGTCACCGTAAGCGGTCTGTTGGAAACTTCCCATCGGATTCCCAATCTGGATTATCACGACCTGATGAAACTGACCCTTCTCCTGACAAAGGACAGCCGCCAGGTCGAGGAAATGTATCGGCGCATGTGTTTTAATGTCTATGCCCACAATCGGGATGATCATTCGAAGAATTTTTCCTATCTCTATGATGAGCAGGAAAAAAGGTGGAAGCTGACACCTGTTTATGACCTTACTTACAGCAATTCCATAGGAGGGGAGCATGCTACCTGCGTAGACGGCAACGGCAGGAACCCGGGACGAAAGGAGCTGGTGGCGGTAGGTGTAAAGGCAGGCCTGTCTGAAAAGGCGGCGAAACAGACAGCTATGGAAATTGAGGAGACCGTGAAATCGGACTTGACAGATATCCTGAAATCATATTAGGATGATACCAGGGTTCAAAAGGCGTAGAAAGCCAACAAAGGTTTAAACAGCAGTACAAAAAGGAGGAGACACCACATGAGTGTAAAGAGAATTTACGTTGAGAAAAAGCCGGAGTTCGCGGTGAAAGCCCGGGAGTTGTCTGGGGAGATCGGAAGCTACCTGGGGTTAGATTCTGTGACCGGCGTCCGTGTGTTGATCCGTTATGATATGGAGAATCTTTCCAGGGAGACGTATGAGAGGGCCCTGGGAACTATTTTTTCCGAGCCTCCCGTAGATATGCTGTACGAGGAGGATTTTCCGAGACAGGAGTCGGATCTGGTGTTTTCCGTGGAGTATCTTCCCGGCCAGTTTGACCAGAGAGCCGATTCGGCGGAGCAGTGCGTGAAGCTTCTGCGGGAGGACGAGGAGCCGGTGATCCGCACGGCCACCACCTATGTGATTTCCGGGACCCTGACAGAGGATCAGGCCAGAGCCATCAAGTCCTTCTGTATCAACCCGGTAGACTCCAGGGAGACTGACAGCGCCAAGCCGGAGACTCTGGTGACGGTGTTTGAGGTGCCGGAGGATGTGAAGGTGTTTGAGGGGTTCTGTGATTTTGACGAGGCTGCTTTGAAAGAACTGTACGGTTCCCTGAATCTGGCCATGACGTTCAAGGATTTCCAGCATATACAGAACTATTTTGCCGGGGAGGAACACCGGGATCCGACGATGACGGAGATCCGGGTTCTGGATACTTACTGGTCCGACCACTGCCGCCACACCACCTTCCAGACGGAACTGAAGGATGTGACGTTTACGGATGGCGCTTACAGGGCTCCTATTCAGGCGGTCTATGAGCAGTACCTGTCTGACAGGGAGGAGATCTATAAGGGCAGGGATGACAAATTTGTCTGTCTCATGGATCTGGCTCTCATGGCCATGAAGAAGCTGCGCAGTGAAGGGAAACTGGAGGATCTGGAGGTGTCCGACGAGATCAACGCCTGCAGTATCGTGGTGCCGGTAAAGATCGACGGGGTGGAGGAAGAGTGGCTGGTGAATTTTAAAAATGAGACCCACAACCATCCTACGGAGATCGAGCCTTTCGGAGGGGCGGCTACCTGTCTGGGCGGCGCTATCCGGGATCCCCTTTCGGGACGGACCTTTGTGTACCAGGCCATGCGTGTGACGGGAGCGGCGGACCCCAGAAAGTCTCTGGAGGAGACCCTTCACGGCAAGCTGCCTCAGAGAAAGCTGGTGACAGGGGCGGCGAAAGGGTACAGCTCCTACGGCAACCAGATCGGCCTGGCAACGGGCTACGTGAAAGAGATCTATCACCCGGATTATGTGGCCAAGCGCATGGAGATCGGCGCTGTCATGGGGGCTGCCCCCAGGAAGGCGGTGATCCGTGAGACTTCTGACCCGGGCAATATCATTATCCTTCTGGGAGGCCGGACCGGCAGGGATGGCTGCGGCGGAGCCACGGGCTCTTCCAAGGTCCACACGGAGAGTTCCATCGAGACCTGCGGCGCTGAGGTCCAGAAGGGCAACGCTCCCACGGAGCGGAAGATCCAGAGGCTGTTCCGCCGCCCGGAGGTCAGCAGTATGATCCGCAAGTGCAATGATTTCGGAGCAGGCGGCGTGTCAGTGGCCATCGGCGAGCTGGCGGAGGGCCTTCGGATCGACCTGGACAAGGTGCCCAAGAAATACGCCGGTCTGGACGGAACGGAGATCGCCATCTCCGAGTCCCAGGAGCGGATGGCCGTGGTGGTGGACAAAAGGGATGTGGAGCAGTTTTTGGCCTACGCGGCCCAGGAGAATCTGGAGGCCGTGGAGGTTGCCGTGGTCACTAAGGAGCCCCGTCTGGTCATGAGCTGGAGGGGAAAGACCATCGTGGATATCAGCCGGGCATTCCTGGACACCAACGGCGCTCACCAGGAGGCCTCCGTGGTTCTGGAGGTTCCGGGACATGAGGGCAATCCTTTTGAGGATCGGAAGGATATACCTGATGTAAAGGCCAAATGGCTGGAAACCCTTTCTTCTTTAAATGTATGTTCTCAGAAGGGCCTGGTGGAGATGTTTGACGGCTCCATCGGCGCCGGTTCTGTGTTTATGCCCTATGGCGGAAAGTATCAGCTGACAGAGACTCAGGCCATGGTGGCCAAATTGCCGGTTTTGCAGGGCAGGACGGATACCGTGACCATGATGAGCTACGGGTTTGATCCCTATCTGTCCAGCTGGAGTCCTTTCCACGGGGCCATATACGCCGTGGTCTCCTCGGTGGCCAAGATCGTGGCCGCCGGCGGCGACTACGAGAAGATCCGCTTCACTTTCCAGGAGTATTTCCGGAGGATGACCGAGGATCCCACCCGCTGGAGCCAGCCATTTGCCGCCCTTTTGGGGGCTTACAGCGCCCAGCTGGGATTTGGCCTTCCTTCCATCGGAGGCAAGGACAGCATGTCGGGAACCTTCAATGACATCGACGTTCCGCCCACTCTGGTGTCCTTTGCCGTGGACATTGCCAGCCACAGCCACGTCATCACGCCGGAGTTCAAGAGGCCGGGCAGCAAGATCGTGGTGTTTCAGGCGGAGAGAGACGCTGATGATCTCCCGGTGTACGCTCAGCTTATGGACGGATACGGGAAGCTGGCCAGGGATATTAAGGCAGGAAAGATCATTTCCGCTTACGCTGTGGAAGGCCACGGCATGGCGGAGGCGGTCAGCAAGATGGCTTTCGGCAACAAGCTGGGCGTGAAGATCGAGCACAATGTGGATCCCAGAGATTTCTTCGCTCCCGGCTGGGGCAGCATTGTCTGCGAGGTGCCTGACGGCAAGGTCGGGGAGCTTTCCATCACCTACACCCTTATCGGCGAGGTGACGGACAGAGGAGCCCTGGAATATGGAAATACGGTGATCTCCATGGAGGAGGCTTTAGAGGCCTGGACCGGGACTCTGGAGGATGTGTTCCCCACGGTGTCGGGCGTGGATCAGGTTTCGGTGCCGGATGAGACTTATGATGTGAAGGAGAAAGGCGGGAAGGTCTATGTGTGCCGCCATAAGACGGCCAAACCTCATGTGTTTATCCCGGTATTTCCGGGTACCAACTGTGAGTATGACAGTGCCAGGGCTTTCCGGCGGGCAGGGGCTACGGTGACAGACAAGGTGTTTAAGAACCTGAGTCCTTCGGATATCCGGGATTCGGTGGAGGAGTTTAAGAAGGAGATCGCCCAGGCTCAGATCGTCATGTTCCCGGGAGGATTTTCCGCCGGAGACGAGCCGGAAGGGTCTGCCAAGTTCTTTGCCACCGTGTTCCGCAACGCTGTCATAAAGGAGGAGATCTTAAAGCTGCTCAATGAGCGGGACGGTCTGATGCTGGGAATCTGCAACGGGTTCCAGGCCCTGATCAAGCTGGGACTGGTGACGGAAGGAACGGTTGTGGAGCAGCACTCGGATTCTCCTACCCTGACCATGAATACCATTGGACGCCATGTGTCCAAGATGGTGTACACCAAGGTGATGACCAACAAGTCTCCCTGGCTCATGGGGGCACGGCTTGGAGGCGTGTACTGCAATCCGGCTTCCCACGGGGAGGGACGGTTTGTGGCCAATGAGCAGTGGCTTAAGAAATTGTTCACCAACGGACAGGTGGCCACTCAGTATGTAGATGACAAGGGCAATCCCACCATGGACGAGTTCTGGAATCCCAACGGGTCCTATATGGCCATCGAGGGGATCACCAGCCCGGACGGAAGAATCCTAGGGAAGATGGCTCACTCCGAGAGACGGGGCGAGGCTGTGGCCGTGAACATTTACGGGGAGCAGGATATGAGGCTGTTTGAGTCGGGAGTGGAGTACTTTAGATAGAACAGGAATTGCGGAAGTCTTGGTTGAGAGAATATATGGAAAACTTTGAAGGGAGTCTGGGATGAAGAAACATTTGAGGAAGATTTTGATTGGTTCGGATATTTTTCTGGTGATTTATTCGGCGGTTCATGGATTCTGGACTCTTAGGCAGGCAGAGAAGGAAGGCAAGCGCCTGGGAGTTTCTATGTGGATGGACGGGTTTATCCTGGGGACCAGCCTGTGGAGACTGCTGGACCGGATGATGGAAGTGCCGGATGAAGAGGGAGCTGACGGGACGCTGGCGGAGTCGGATGATGAGGAAGCTGAGGGATATCCGGCGGAGTCGGAGGAAGTTTAGAGGCAAAAGCGAAAGGCCATGGGAGGGATTCTCATGGCTTTTCTGTACACGGGGCGGAGAGGAATATGGCCGCTAAAGCGGCCCCCGCCCCGGCAGGGCGAGCAGGGGAGAAGTCTTCCCTGCTGGATTCAATCGACAGGAGACGGACATGGACGGAAGGGATTTTATTGAGGAGATTCAGGAACTGACGGATCTGGTCTGGACGGATATCAAGATATCTCCGGGTACGCCGGGATGTTTTTTGAAGGCATACAGGGAGGAGTTGGGAGTCCGGATCTACTATAAGATATCCAATTATGACAGTTACCGGGGAGTATTCGGGCATGAATGTGTAAATGAGTTGATCGTGTCCAGGCTTTTGTCTGTTTTGGAGATTGAACATCTGGAATATCAGCTGATCCATGCCCGGATTTTGGTTGACGGAAAAGAGACGGAGACATATATTACCAGGTCAGTTAATTTTCGGCGGGATGACGAGAGGAAAATGGCGTTTGATGTTTTTTATGACCTGAACAGAGAGGAGAAGGAAAGCCCCCTTGATTTTGCTGTACGTATGGGGTGGGAGAAGTATGTGTATCAAATGATAGTGGTTGATTATCTTATATGCAACCGAGACAGGCATGGGGCCAATATCGAAATTCTTGTGGACCCCCAGGACAGGGCGAGGCCGGCTCCTCTGTTTGATCAGGGACTTTCTCTGTTGTTTTCCTGTTATGGAAATATGGACAGTATCAGAAAATTTGATGTGATGGAAGACAGGGCCGTGAACAATTATATTGGCTCCAGATCTTTGGAGTATAATCTGGGACTGCTGCCGAAAGGAGAAAGGCTGTTTGAGGGAAGACTGAAAAAGGGGGACCGGGAAAGGATTTTAGCAGGTCTGGACACTGTATTAACCGGAGATCATCTGGGGAAAATCTGGGATATGATATGGGGGAGGTGGAACCGCTATGTACAAGTTTGCCATCAAGAATCCCGTCTATGATCACAAGACCGTGGCATGGCTGTATTATGATGAGGAGAAGAGGGAGTATGAGATCAGGATTCCGCCGGAGACAAAGAGCATGGAGGCTCCTCTGCTCATCGCGGCTTTTATCAAGAAGGGGCAGAGGGTGATCGACAAGGACTGGAGCCTTCGGTGGGTGAGGGAGCGGGTGATCCCGCCGGAGAGGCAGAATATGGGTCAGATCCTCCGGGAGAACAACATGAAATATTATGACGAATTCCCTCTGCTCATCAGCAACCAGGGCAGGAGCTGCCAGGACGAGTGTTATCTGGCGAGGGAGGAGTAGAGGCTGAGAAGAATACGAGGAGAGAGATATGCTGGTAAAGGAGAAGCTTCAGGAGCGGGAACATTTTTCGGACATTGACATCCGGATCGCGGACTATGTGCTGGAGCGGCAGGAGAGTTTAAAAGAGGACAGTGTCAGGCAGATCGCGAAGAAGCTTTATGTGGCGCCGTCGTCGGTGATCCGTTTCTGCCAGAAGCTGGGATATGAGGGGTTTAATGAGCTGAGAGAGGAGTATTTGAAGGAGCTTCTGTACCTGTCCTCCCATTTTCAGTCTCTGGACCCTAATTTTCCCTTTGACAGGCAGGACAAGGACTTGACCGTGGCCAACAAGATGGGGGCTCTGTATGAGGAGATCCTTAGGGACTGTCAGTCTCTTCTGGATTCGGACGTGCTGGGGAGAGTTATCGCCATGGTCCGGGAGGCCCCCAGCATATACATCTGCGCTTCCGCGGCTCAGCTGGGGGTGGCGGAGGTGTTTCGGGACAAGATGATGAAGATCGGCAGGCTGATCCATATCTGCGCCCAGGCGGACGAGGGGTTTTATCATGCCTCTTACTGCGAGAAGGGCAGTCTGTTTTTCCTGATCTCCTATTCCGGGGAGACCAGGAGGGTGCTGAAGGTGGCCAGGAAGGTGAAGGAGCGGGGGCTTAAGTCTGTGGCAGTCACGTCTTACGGCAGCAACACCCTGTCCTCCATGTGTACCTGCTGCCTGTATGTGTCCACCAGGGAGAAGCTGATCAGCAATCTGGGGTCTTTTGGGATCAATGTGTCGGTTATGTATCTTCTGGATGTGATCTATGCCGGGTATTTTAACCGGGATTATGAACGACATCTGGCGGATAAGATCCGATATTCCAGGGAGTCTGAGGATGTGGGGAAACGGGACGGAAGGCATTCGGACAATCCTATCCTGAGAGACAGTCCTGTTTTGAGATAAGGAACATTGTTCTCTTTTACCAGCCTTAAATCAGACAATTAAGAGAACAGTGTACCTATTGCACAGAGAACCATTGACAAACAGGGAAAAATCCGTGAAAATAGAGACATCAAAAGCACAGTAACCAATCAAGAGGAGGACAATCATGGAAAAGAAACCTGTAAAGATCGTAACCATCGGCGGCGGCAGCAGCTACACACCTGAGCTTATGGAAGGCTTCATCAAACGTTACGATGAGCTTCCCATCAAAGAGATCTGGCTGGTGGACATTGAGGACGGAAAAGAGAAGCTGGAGATCGTGGGCAAGATGGCGCAGCGTATGTGGGATGCTTCTCCATATGATGTTAAGGTTCATCTGACTCTGGACAGAAGAGAGGCCCTTCCGGGAGCGGATTTTGTTACCACCCAGTTCCGTGTAGGCCTTTTGAACGCCAGGATCAAGGACGAGAGAATCCCCTTATCCTACGGCATCCTTGGCCAGGAGACCAACGGCGCGGGCGGCATGTTCAAGGCTTTCCGTACTATCCCGGTGATCTTAAGTATCATTGAGGATATGAAGGAGCTGTGTCCCGACGCCTGGCTTGTAAACTTTACCAACCCCAGCGGTATGGTGACAGAGGCGGTTATCCGCTATGGCAAGTGGGACAAGGTCATCGGTCTCTGCAACGTGCCTGTAGGCGCTATGATGAAGGAGCCCAAGATGATCGGCAAGACTCTGGACGAGCTGATCTACAAGTTCGTGGGTCTGAACCATTTCCACTGGCACAAAGTGTTTGATTTAAATGGACATGATGTGACACAGCAGATCATCGACAAGCTGTATGATCCGGAGACCGACGCAGGAATTCCGGCCAACATTTTTGACGTGAAGTTCTTCAAAGAGCAGCTTGACCAGATGGGCATGATCCCCTGCGGATATCACAGATATTACTATCGCCAGGAAGAGATGCTCAACCACATGATCGAGGAGTACAATGATCCCGAGAAGGGTACCCGTGCCCAGCAGGTGAAGCAGACTGAGGCAGAACTGTTCGAGCTGTACAAGGATCCCAACCTGGATCACAAGCCGGAGCAGCTGGCCAAGAGAGGCGGGGCTCACTACTCCGACGCTGCCTGCGAGACCATCGCTTCCATCTACGCCAACAAGAACACCCACATCGTGGTTTCCACCAGGAACAACGGAGCGGTACCGGATCTTCCTCCCGAGTGTGTTGTGGAAGTGTCTGCCCACATCGGAGCATGCGGCGCTCTGCCCATCGCTTTCGGACCTCTCCATCCGGCTCAGAAAGGCTGGCTGCAGGTGATGAAGAACATGGAGCTGTGCGTGTGCGAGGCTGCCGTTACCGGTGACTACGGGATGGCCCTCCAGGCATTTATCCTGAATCCTCAGGTTCCCTCCGGCACAACCGCCAAGAGAGTGCTTGACGAGCTGCTGATCGCCCACAAGAAATATCTTCCCCAGTTTGCCGAGAAGATCGCCGAGCTGGAGAAAGAGGGCGTTACCATCAAGGACGATATCGCCAGAGAACTGACAGAGCAGGGACTGTAAGATTTTAAGGACAGTTTCCTGAAATTATGATACGAGCCGCCATACCAGGGGGAATTGGTATGGCGGCTCATTTTTTGACATGTAAGGAAACTGGTTTTAAAATCTGGCCAGAAATTCCGTCGGTGTGAGAGAAGGCACCTTGCTTTTTCGAAAATCCCGGATATTTCTTGTGATAATGTAGTCAGCCCGAATCCGTTCCTCGGTCACGCTTTGGACAGCGTCTTCAAAATCGTCCCATTTCATTTCTGCCGCTTTCATGATATCAGACACGCATAGGTCCGCGAATTGGAAAATCAATTTTTATCAAGATTATAACTGCCTTTTAAAACGCCTGTGAGAGAATCGGTAAGATAAGAGACAGCCGCGTCTTTTGGAACGAATCTTCCGATTTCTTTTCCATTCTTTGTGACAATTACCTCGATTCCGTTTATGACCATGTTGAGATATCTGCCAAAATTATTCTGCATTTCTGTGGCAGTTGCCGTGGCGCTGATCATGAAATATCCCTCCTTATATTTTAACGATTTTTATTATATCAAATATTAGCTAAAATACAAGATCAGCAAGCTTCCCCCTCCATTGGATCACTCCACATCCTGCAGAGCCGCCACGCCTTCTTCTCCGGTGCGGACCTTCACCACATTGTCTACCCGGTAGACGAAGATCTTGCCGTCTCCGATGTGTCCTGTATAGAGGACCTTCTTGGCGGTGTCGATGACCGTCTCCACCGGGATGCTTGCCACGATGACTTCCACCTTCACTTTGGAAAGCAGGGTGGCATCCTCTCCACTCCCCTATGCCAGAGACCCCATAGGATCCCAGGGCTTTAACACGATGGTCTCTGTTTCCAGGATATCCAGCTGTTCTTTGGTCAGATATTTCTTGTTGACCACCACCTGATACATGTACTCGGTGAACCACTGGTCGCTCATGACAAAATATCCCTTTTTCCCCGGGTCCTCGCCCCAGCTGTTTTCCACTCTCCAGCGGGTGGGATCTCCCTCGTCGGTCAGGTTTACGCCCTGGAACACCATGGCATGGGTCATAAGGCTCTGACCGTAGTCCAGGCGCTGGGCTTTGTCCATGGGGAATTGCACCTGGAAAAAGTCGGAGAAGTCATAGATGTCAGGGTCCATGATGCCGGAGTCCCGGTTTACAAAGGGGCCCATGTCGCATCCGAACCACACCGGCTCCCCGTCCTTCAACTGGGCGATGGCGGCTTTTTTCAGATCTTCAATGGGAAGATTCAGATAACATACGGGATTGCCCTCTTTCACATTGCCCAGCATGCTTACGGTGTATCTGTGGTAGAAAGGCTTGTCGGCGGTGGGAGCGTTGATCAGGCTTATGTAGTCCCTTAAATCCATGTCCACGTATTTTTTGAAAAACTCCATGGGAGTCAGGCCTCTGTCGCAGATGAAGCTGCCGTCCTTGTCCCGGGCCTCCATGTCCACGGTTTTTGGCGGCTCGCCCAGACAGATACAGAGCATGCGGTAGATGTCTTTCAGCATGGATTCCTTTTTGGCCTCCAGAGCCGGCCGGTCACATCCCTCCCCGGCAGCCAGACGGAGCATGCAGGCGTCATTTCTCAGAAGCTCGGTCATGACCCGGTTCATCTCTCTGGTACTGCCGGACACGGCGGACTCAGGCATGCTGTACTTTGGAACCACGCCGTACTTGGATACCAGGTTGGCCATCATGTCCCACTGGCCGCCGTCGCCTAAGGGGTCTGACAGCAGGTGACAGATGATCCGGCTGTCTGTGGGTTCGTTAAGGGTGTCCAGGATATTCTCCAGAAACCAGTTGGATTTCTCCAGCTTGTCCCAGAATAAAAGGTAGTTCTGGGACAGCTCGAAATTGTCCAGGTTATACTTTTTGATGATCCGAAAACGCATGACGTTGGTGGCGGCGAAAAGCCAGCACCGTCCGCTCTGCTTCTGATGGGTGATGGCTCCCTGCTTTAAGGTCAGGGAGAATTCGTAGTTGTCTCTCCGGGAAACCATGGGATTCTGACAGATTTTGAGAAGTCCGCCGGACATGACTCCGTTGCGGGCGACCCGGCTGGCCCGATCTCCGTTGAAGTCGCTGCTGTACTGTTTAAGAGCTTCGGGGGTAATATGTTTGCTCATGATCAGAGCCTCCTTTTTCTTATGTTGTCATCCACTTACTATAACTCAGAAATAAAAATTTGTCACCTGGTTCTTCGGGATTTGACAGGAAATGGTATTGCGGATTCTAAAGCAGTGTATTAAAATTGAGAAAAAGGTCATAAGGAGGAGAACAGGATGAAAAGATCACGGAAAATAAGGTGGATCGCTGCCGCGCTGTCCTTAGGTTTGATCAGCGGATGCGGGGCAGGAGAACAAAAAGGGAAGGAACAGGTGAGCCTTTATGACAGAGGGCTTCGCCTTGTAGAGCGGATGGATACCATGGCGGAGTCTGAGAATTACTGGAATATGATGACATCCTCCGAGGAGATGGTCTCGGTCATAAAAGAGATCGGTGCCCAGGATTACTCGGACCCCAGGGCGGTATACCAGGTAAAACTGTCAGAAAACAGCACGGATCTTCTGATAGAATTTTTAGGAGGCGAGTCTTCCTATAATGAGCTTCCGGAGGAACTGAGGGAAGAACTGGAGGATCGCCTGGCCTCATCCATCGCTACCAGGTTCAGCGCCATGGCAGGGACGGAGATGCTGGCGGCCGCCAGCGTACTGGCTTCCAGCGATCACTTTATTGACAGCAGCCTGACAGACAATCTGACCTATTTTTATATCTATGACAACGGATATTGGGGAGCCGTGACGTTTCTGCCTTACGAAGACGGCATTGTCCACGCATCCGGACTGATGATCAAAAGCGATATTTTTGGAGAGGAAGGCGAGGAGGAACTGTTTCAGTGGTTTACGGAATACGGAGGCCTTTTGGAGGAGGACATCTCAAAGGTTTCCCCGTAATTTTCCGCAGCCGGCCGGACACTACAAAAAAGCTGTGTCTTTTGTGAGAATCAAAAGCGGGATTTTGGGCATGATAACCCTGTAAGATGTACTTTTAATATTGCAGGAGGAAAATTATCATGACAAAACTGGATTGTAATGTAACAAACTGTCTTCATAACTGTGACAACCACTGCTGCAAGCAGGCCATTATCGTGGACGGCAGCAAAGCCAAAGACTGCTGCGACACCTGCTGCGGAAGCTTTGACGAGAACAGGGACAGCTCTTTCCACAACCTGTTCAAGACTCCGGAGAGCCGGCTGGAGGTGGACTGCGAGGCAGTGAACTGCGTATACAACAGAGACCGCCACTGTGAGGCTGACCACATCGGCATCGCGGGGGACGGAGCTTCTGATGCCAGCCATACAGAGTGTGCTACGTTCCAGCTGAGATAAGGCGGATGGACAGAACCCGGAAGATGTCGGATAAGAGGGATCTTCCGGGTATTTTTCAGTTATTTTAATAAAAAAATGTTTGACAAATTCAGGAAACTGTAGTAAGATACTTAAGGTTATGAAGATAACCCACAGGAAAGCAGGATATCCACCTCACCTCGGCACGAGCAAGTGACCCGGGTTCATATTGAGATTACGCGGCAGGGGAGCGCCGTGTTTTGCGATAGTGGATAGATGTTTCTGTCTGCTTTTTTTGTCTTCTGGAAAGAGGTTCCTGATCTTTCCACAGGATCTTTATGATTGCGGATTCCCATAACACATCACATATGGAGGTGCACGACAATTAGCGAGTTAATGATTAACGAACAGATCAGGGATAAGGAAGTTCGACTGATTGGTGAAAACGGAGAACAGTTAGGTATTATGTCTGCCAGAGAAGCCATGCAGCTTGCACGAGAAGCCGAACTGGATCTGGTAAAAATTGCTCCTACGGCAAAGCCGCCGGTATGTAAGATTATCGATTACGGCAAGTATCGTTATGAACTGGCGAGAAAAGAGAAGGAAGCAAAAAAGAAGCAGAAAGTGATCGAGATAAAGGAAGTCCGTTTGTCTCCCAACATCGATACCAACGACTTGAACACCAAGACCAGCGCGGCCCGCAGGTTTCTGGAAAAAGGCGACAAGGTAAAGGTGACGCTGCGCTTTCGCGGTCGTGAGATGGCACATATGTCCAAGTCCAGATATATCCTGGATGATTTCGCCGAGGCACTGTCCGACATTGCGGTGATCGATAAGCCGTCTAAAGTGGAAGGAAGAAGCATGGTAATGTTTTTAACTGCAAAACGTTAAAATAGAAAGCGATAACTATCAAGGAGGAAACCACAATGCCTAAAATGAAAACAAGCAGAGCTGCTGCAAAGCGTTTCAAAAAAACCGGAACAGGAAAGTTAGTAAGAAATAAAGCTTACAAATCTCACATCTTAACTAAGAAGTCACCCAAGAGAAAGAGAAATCTTAGAAAAGATATCGTTACCGACGCTACCAACGCAAGGGTAATGAAGAAGATTTTACCATACTTGTAAGATTTCGAACGTTTAGAAGGAGGAAGAAGCGATGGCAAGAGTAAAAGGCGGTATGAACGCCAGAAGAAAACATAACAAAGTATTAAAGATGGCTAAGGGCTACAGAGGCGCCCGTTCCAAACAGTACAGGATCGCAAAGCAGTCGGTCATGAGAGCACTGGCCAGCTCCTACGCAGGAAGAAAGCAGAGAAAGAGACAGTTCAGACAGCTGTGGATTGCCCGTATCAACGCGGCTGCCCGTATCAACGGTCTGTCCTACAGCAAGTTTATGTACGGCTTAAAGCTGGCAGGCGTAGAGCTGAACAGAAAAGTGTTGTCCGACATGGCGATCAACGATGCAGAGGGCTTTGCAAAACTGGCAGAGCTGGCAAAGGA
>Ga0137306_100227_pt2 | contig 58452 bp, 48 predicted proteins | sample Inofroosms_March_FD_97187 | JGI IMG/M metagenome (GOLD analysis project Ga0137306, IMG submission 97187) | Mouse cecal microbial communities from Vienna, Austria - N-Acetylneuraminic and N-Acetylglucosamine D2O microcosms_March | ecosystem: Host-associated > Mammals > Digestive system > Large...
AGTCAACTATTCTTTCATTTTCCAGTATCTGATTGACCGCCTCCCGATATCCCATAAACCGAATATTCAATGAAGCCGCTAGTTCCCGTCCGTCCTCGTTGTATGCCTCCACCACAACCACCCGGTCAAACCGGTTAATTCCCAGCTCAAGAGAAGGATTGACGTCAATACTGATTTTCGCTGTAGGGGTAAAATAGAACCAGTGGCCGCCAAACATTAAAAACAACAGGCACACCGTCACAGAGGCAAGATACGGATAGCGGTTTATCCCCCGCTTTGTATATCCCTGAATCTTCCCTGTAAGAAATTCCCTGGTCTTTTCCTTTAGCTCCTCTCCGGCCTGCACCTGATCAAAGGCTTCTCTTATTCGGTCATTCATATCCGTCACCTCCCAGCTTCTCCCGGAGCATCTGCTTCGCCCGCGTCAGGATTGTATAAACTGTATTAACATTTTTCCCCAAAATCCGACCAATTTGGGGGGCCGTATAATCCTCATAAAAATGCAGATACACCACTTCTCGGTATTTGGCTGGAAGTGAAAGCACGGCCTCCAAAACTTCCCGATTGTCCGGTGGCATAATCGCCGGCTGATCTAAGACTTCCTCAAAAGACACGGTACGACTTCGGAAAAAGCTTTTCAGCAAATCCTTGCAGGCATTAACTGTAACCCGAATAAACCAGGCTTTCTCATGTTCCTCATTTTCAAATGAAACAGAACTAAGGACATACTTCAAAAAAATATTTTGAAATATGTCCTCCATATCTGCACGATTCTTAAGATACACCATGCAAAGCCGTCGAACCATATCCGAATACTGTTCAATGGCCCGGTTTACCTCCTGCTCATTCCGCATCCCCAAACCCCATTCGTCTGTCGCTCTTCCCTCTTATTGATTTCACTGCCTACCGACAATGCCTTCCATGACCACCATGCCCATACCCAGAACCATTATGGGGGCAAATGCCATCTGCATAGTAATCACAAATACCATCCTGATTGGCATCTACATAATGAACACCATGCCAATTTTCATCGCTGTTATTCATACTGCAGTAATCGCAAATCCCGTCTCCATCTTCATCCGCGTAGGCACAGGTTGTACTTGCAAAATCGCAGACACCGTCATCGTTTGCATCACGGAAATGACATCCACGACCTGCTGCAAATGCACTTGTAGCACCAAAACTGAATATCATTGCTGCTGCCAAAATACCTGCTAATTGTTTTCTCATATCCTTGATCTCCCATCATCATTGATAACCGTTTCCGGTTTCAACAGGAATACGATTGAGACCGGCCAATCCATTCATAATTTTCAAAAATTTTTCAATCCGTTCCTTCCTTGCCCTTTTTTAATTTCATTTCTTCCATCCACACTCCGGAAAATTTCCACATTTTTAACAGGTCAATTATAACTTATCATTTATTTTTCACAAAATCAATAATATTTCCAAAAAATCATTTTCAAATATCATCATAATCGCACAATAATCACATTATTGACATATGTCTAAAATCCATCTATAATAAATGACAATCCAATTCCCCAACCCTTCAACCAACCTTCCGCCCGTAAAAAAGGAGCCTCTATGCCAAGACCGACAAAATGCAGAAAAGTATGCCATTTCCCACGAGTCCTGGAATTTTTTCCCTCTCAGGGAAAAGAGCCCAATGTCCCGGTGATTCTCACGGTAGATGAGTATGAGACCATTCGCCTGATTGACAAGGAAGGCTTGTCTCAAGAACAGTGCTGCGAGTTTATGCAGATTGCCCGAACTACCGTGCAAAGAATCTACGAAAATGCCAGAAAAAAGCTTGCCGTTGTACTTGTAGATGGACTTCCCCTGCGCATCGAAGGCGGGGACTTCTGGCTATGTGACGGCCAAACCACCCACTGTGGACATGACAAGTGCTTTAAGCACCAATACCATCAAAAATATAAAAAACCAAAAGGAGAGTTTATTATGAGAGTCGCTGTAACTTACGAAAATGGCCAAATTTTTCAACATTTTGGCCATACAGAACAATTTAAAGTTTATGACATTACTGATGGCGTGATCACCGCCTCCGAGATTGTTGACACCAATGGCAGCGGTCACGGGGCATTGGCTGGCGTCCTCCATGCATTGCAAGTGGATGCCCTGATCTGTGGCGGCATTGGTGGCGGTGCCCAGATGGCACTCGCAGCCGCCGGCATCCAGCTGTACGGTGGTGTTTCCGGTGAGGCTGACAAGGCAGTAAAAGCCCTGGTTTCCGGTCACCTAGAATTCAACCCCAATATTCAGTGCAACCATCATCATGGCCAAGAACATGCCTGCGGTGAACATGGTTGTGGTGATAAAAATCATTGCCATGAGCTGCCTCCAAACCAAGGATAATCCCTGAGGTCGGAAACCATAGGTAAAATCAATGGGGAGAGGAAAACCTATGAGAATAGATTTTCATTTCCCCATTTAATCCTTAAATTTATCTCTAACTAGTTCCTAACACATTTACTTTCAGCCAAATGACGCAGAATGAATTTTCAGTCTGATGGAAATTTATCCTGCAAAGTTGCGCCAGATATCATATAGACAGCACATCAAATTATACTAGGATTCGACTGGTATTTCAATCTGAACAATATAATCCTCCATCCGGTCAACTACATTTTCATTAATCCCCATCTCATAGGAAAAACCAGACAATTTTATCCCTTGTTCCCTGGCAAAATCAAAAATCTCCTGATATCGCGATGGCAACCTTTCCCAATCCCCTTTATAAAATCCTCTCACATATTTTCCTCCCGGCTGGATATGCAACCCATCTCTCTTTATCGGAAACGGAATTTCAATAAACAGCCTGGAATACTTATCAAAATTTCCCTGATACAAATTTTCTACAGAAATCATAGTACCATAAGATGCATCATGAAGCCGGCGCAATTGATACTTTTTTGTCTCTGCCGTAATCATCTCTACTTGCTTTTCAAAAGAAGTATGAGAATCGATATCCACGGTTACCAGGCAACGCTCTTCCTTTTCCACGATACAAATTTCTGTCAAATCCATAGTCAAAAGCGTCATCATATTCCGATGATGATTGCCTAGCGTTTTGCGAACTGCCCGCAGATGCTCAATATTCCGATCCAGATCCGCGATTCTTTCCTTTAATAATCGTTCCATACTGGCCGCAGAACGATTTTTCATAAAAGTCCGAATCTCTCCCACAGATACCCCTAACTCCCGCAATAACAAAATCGTCTCCAAAACAGAACTCTGATGATAACTATAATACCGGTATCCATTTTCCGGATGAATAAAAATCGGCTTAAACAGATCCGTTTCATCATACCACATCAACGTCTTTTTATTGATTCCATGCAGGGCCGCAAACTGACCTATGGTAAGCAATGTATCCCTTTTCTCCATGTTTTCTCCATTCGGCAAAGATATTTTCCACAATCATCGAAATATCTTTTTCATTCCCTCTTGACTGTACAGTTACTGTACGGTTTATTATAATCCCAGAAACCAATGAAAGCAAGACAAATAAATCAAAACACACAAGGAGAAAAAACATGTCTCAATCCCAAAACAATTCCGCCTCAAAACAAACCGCATATCACAAACCAGTCACCCTGAAAAATATTTTAAAATTCGCCGTCCCCACTATAATCATGACCCTTTTCATGTCCTTCTACACCATGGTTGACGGTTTGTTTGTCTCCAATCTGATTGGTACTCATGCACTGTCCGCCATCAATCTGACTGCGCCTTTCATCCAATTTGTAACTGCTATCTCTACCATGCTGGCTACTGGCGGCAGTGCTGTAATTATGAAAAAAATGGGAGAGCAAAAAATCAATGAAGCCAATGAAGATTTTACTTTCCTGATTCTAATCAATGTGGCTGTGGGGCTGATTATGAATATCCTGGGCTATCTGGCCATAGAAAATATCTTTGAAAACATGAATCTATCTCCCTGTGTATATAACTATTGTGTGAGATACTTGAGTCGGTATTTGTTGTTTACCGTTCCTATTCTTCTAATGAATAACTTTACTCTCTATATGATCGCCTCTGAAAAAGCAGCTCTGTCTCTCATCTGCTCTGTGACAGGCGGTATTTTAAACATGCTTCTCGATTATATTTTTATTGCCATCCTCCACATGGGAATCGATGGCGCTGCTATTGCAACGGGCCTGGGTTACTCTGTGACCGCCGTAGTCGGTCTGTTCGTTTTTAGCCGCAGAAAAAATCTTCTCCATTTTACCAAACCGGTCTTTCGATTGCGGGTTCTTGCGGATGCGACTGCCAACGGATGCTCCGAAATGGCCACCGCCTTAGTCACTGGCATCATCACTTTGCTATTTAACTGGACTATGCTGCGCTATGTGGGGGAAAACGGTGTGGCCGCCATTACCATCATCATGTATGTGTTGATGTTTGCAAGCTCCTTTTACACTGGTTATTCCTACGGGGTTGCTCCTATGATCAGCTACTATTACGGTGAAAAAAATCAAAAAAAACTAAGAAAACTAATCACAATCAGCCTGAAAGTAATTGCCGCAATCTCTCTGGTATCCGTTATTCTCTCCTTCTCTGCAACTAGGGCTTTCGTATCTATATTCGTCCGCTCAGACAATCCGGTATATGAACTGGCCGTGACCGGAAACCGCATCTGCAGCCTGGCTCTGCTCTTTATCGGATTTAATATTTTTGCCAGTGGAATGTTTACCGCATTATCCAATGGAATCATCTCGGCTGTCCTGGCATTTTCCCGATCTTTTGTATTTATGCTCATAACCATGCTGGTTCTTCCTGCATTATTGGGAATCCACGGAATCTGGCTAGCCACACCGGTGGCAGAGCTCATGTCACTAGGACTGTCAGCTGTGCTGTTTATAAAATACCGAAAGCGATACTTTTATTAAAACTTGTTTCTAATCGATCTGGCAGAGGATGCTCTGATTATTCCCCATCCTCTGCTCTGATACAACCGCTGAAAATATCAAAGCAGTTATACTTGAAATTTCTCAATCGCTTTTATGATCTTCTCATCCACGGCACGTGCCCGATTACTATTGTCATCTCCCTCCACATGAATCCCCTCAGACAACAGACCATTTTCCGTCCTCATAGCGGATCTTAACTTCGTTTCGATCCGTCAAATCAACCTCCATAGGATTGCTCCTCAGTTCTGAAAACATAGTACTTGTCTCAGCATTTGCCTGAAACCATATCTGTACCTTCTCCACCGGCTTAAAAGTTGCTGTGCCAATCATAGAGCTCTGTTTGGAGACAAAAATTGGGGCAGACTCTTCCTCTCCGCTTTCATTGATAGATGTCTGAGAAACCGCAAAATGAATCTCGCCATACTCATTATCCACATTGAGGGAATCTATGCCTCCACCAGTAACCGGATTGGACAATATGCCGGTCCCGTCAAGAATCGTAATTTCTCCTAGACCTATCTTTACTACATTGGTAGAAGCCTCGACCTTAACTTGATCCCGAAACTCATTCGTCCCGAAAAGCTTATAGATCGGCTGCCAGGTAAATTTATTTTTAGAAAGGAACTTATGAATGGACTTCCAGATGACATTATAATCAAAGTCGCCGATCTTCTTTGCAAAGCATAAAGCATATCCAGATGCCTTTAAGGATCGAAGATCCGCTTCTGCAACCTCCACAATCACCGTCTTTTCCGTTGCCTCCAAAAGTTTTCGCAAACTTTTCGTATCCTCTACAAACTTCTGCTGCACTCTGTTCATACTATCTCGCGTCAAATTACTATTCATAAAATAATCCTCCTGAAATATGATATTGAAGTGTGATATCAACTGCTTCACTATTCATCCGATAGCACGAACATATGTACGAATTATTTTATCCAATTTCCTTCTTGGTAAGAAAGATTAATCACATCTTGATTCAAAATAACTTCCATAGCTCTGCTTCGGCCAGCCTTCACGATCTTGGCAGAAAAATCCGAAAAATAAACTCCACTCTCAACAAACTGCTCAAACCACACCTGTATCCTGTTATCTGGTCTTAGCACATAGGTGCCTTTGACCGACGCACAATCGGCAACAAATGCAGGTAAAAACATTTCACTTCCCTGATAATGGATTTTGCGACTAAAACCCGGATATATAGCACCATAGTCATTCACCATCTCAAACCCATCTTTTCTCGTTCCTCCGGTGACCTGACTAAAATTACCTTCCTGACTCATTGTAATCTTTTGACCCATAGAAATATTCACCGGTCCCACAGAAATCATAAGCTTTTTACGATCGATGTGATTCTTACAACAGAAAATCTGATATTCATCAAAAATAGCGATAACATTGTCACTTAAATAATCTTTTTCGGAAAAGCAAATAACATCGTATCCCATATCCATTTCCCTGCATGCCATACAGAGTACATATTGATTTTGTTTTAAAAAAGTCAAATCCGCCCCCGCAACGTTAATATTTATAGTTATCATAAAAAATCCTTTCCATCAAAACTTGCTCAACTGCCGTTCCCTCGACCATATAGTAAAAGAAAACTCTTATTCATAAGCCAATGTCATGATGCTGGGATCAAAAGGTCTCGAATATATAAAATGCAGCAATTGTTTTTGAATTGTGTGTTATTTTGATATATTTTGCAGGAACATCCGAGAATATAATTTCAATCAATTTTAATACACTTAAAACAATTCAAATATAAGCTACCTTTTGACCCCAGCATCATGTCACTTAGTTAAAGAAACGAGAAATACAGTCAAGGAAGAGGGGAGCGAAGCAACGGGAAATCGTCTGTGATATTTTGACTTTGCAGAGATTTAGAAGTCCTTAAATCTCTGAATTTGGCGTTGAAACGAAAATATACATTGTTTGAGCGGAGCGAGTTTGTATATTTTCGTTTCGTTTTTAGCAAAAGTCAGGGGTTTTAGGAATTCTTAATCTCGAAACCGGAAAAAGGAGCAGACGATTTTCCGTTGCTTCTCTCTCCTCTTCCTTGGCGTACCTTTTGTCACTGCCTGTCTAAATGACATTGGAGGGTAGTCCTTTGCCCCTCAGGATTAATCATCGCGATAAATATCAAACAACCGCAACTGCGTCATCTGGTATTTTTTCTGATAGGCAGGAACGATATCTTTCATGCGGTAGAGAATATGGAAGCGTTCGCATTCCTGGGAAAAGATTTTCCATAAACGGGAGGCATGGGGACTGGAACATTTGTATTGATAGCCATACTGACGCCGATAACGGTCCGCCAGTCCCTGACCAGGAAAAAGCTGTTCCAGTTTAGCGTAGTACCAGTTCCGCTGATTCTCTCGTAAGGTCATACCAAAGGCGGCATAAATGAAGCGGGCGCCCGCTTCGTGGGCCTGGCGTACGAGGGAACGAATGTTTTCTTCACTGTCTTCTAACCAGGGAAGGACTGGCATCAGCAGGATTCCACTGAAAATACCAGCTTGGTTGAGTGTGTCAATCATGGCGAAGCGATCGCTAGAAGGCGGCACGCCGGGTTCTATTTTTTTGCTTAAGATGTCATCGGCAGTGGTAATGGTGACTTTGCACAGGACGGGGGAATGTTCTTTTATCGTCTGCAGGATGTCGAGATCCCGAAGTAACAGAGTGCTCTTGGTGGCAATGGCAGCGCCAAAATCAAAAGCATCGATCAGCTCCAGTGCATGTCGGGTCAAAAGAAGATCTTTTTCAAAAGGATTATAGGGATCGCTCATGGAACCTGTTCCGACAACGCCGGACCGGACTTTACGTCGCAGGTCATTGCGGATGATGAACAGGGCATTTTTTTTTGCCCGTATCTGATCGAAGTCTTTGATCTGATAGCAGTCGGACCGGCTGTCACAATAGATGCAACCATGGCAACATCCGCGGTAAATATTCATATTATAGTCAATGCCGAACCATTCCCGGCTTTTGGTGGCGGTGACAATGGTTTTTGCAGGGATATATTCCATGAATTCTCCTTGGGGAAATGATATTTTTACAATTATAACAACAGAGGCGGAGAATGTAAACAGGAATTATGTAACAGTCCCCCGGATTGTGGACCGGGTGTTACAAAAAAATGGAAATATATGGGATTTCTCAGAAAGAATGAACTTATTATCAAGCCAAGTATTGTGATCTTTTGCGAAATATGCTAAGATAAAGAGTAAAATAATTATGAAGCTTTACCGGAAGGGGGATGTCATGACCAGAAGAGACATGCGGGAACATTGCTTCAAGATGCTGTTTGGGACAAGTTTTTATCCGACAGAAGAAGCAGCCACGCAGGCGGAGCGATATTTCGATTCGCCGGAGGAAGATGACGTTGCGGAAGACGGAGAGCCGGTGATTATCCATCAGGTAGGGATGAAGGAGAAAGAACGAACCTTTTTGACTGTGCGAGTAGAAGATATGACAGCAAAGATTCCGGAACTAGATGAGCGGCTCAATGAGGTAGCTCAGGGCTGGAAGACAAGGCGGATGGGGAAAGTGGAGCTGACTATCCTGCGTCAGGCATTGTATGAGATGCTGTATGACGGTGAGGTGCCGGAGAAAGTGGCGATCAATGAGGCGGTGGATTTGGCGAAAAAATATGGTGGTAAGGATTCGCCGGCTTTTATCAACGGCATTTTGGCAAAGCTGGTGACAGCAGAATAGTATGGCAAATATTTATTCGGTATCACAGGTGAATTCGTATATTAAAAATATGTTTACGCAGGATTTTGCTCTCAGCCGTATTTCGGTGAGAGGAGAGATATCCAATTGCAAATATCATGGCTCAGGACATATTTATTTTACGATGAAGGATAAAGGAGGAACATTGGCAGCCGTTATGTTTGCCGGACAGCGACGAACTGGCCTGCGATTTCAACTGCAGGAAGGACAGCAGGTGGTGGTGACCGGGGCGGTAGACGTCTATGAGCGGGATGGCCGTTATCAACTTTATGCCAGGCAGATTGAATTGGATGGCCTGGGGGGACTGTTTGAGCGATTTTTGCAGTTGCGGGATGAGCTGGAAGAGATGGGGATGTTCGCGCCGGAATATAAACAAGAGATTCCCTCATATGCTTGGCGGATAGGAGTGGTGACGGCGCCTACGGGGGCGGCGATTCGGGATATCATGAATATCGCGTCACGTCGTAACCCTTATGTACAGCTTATTCTTTATCCGGCGCTGGTGCAGGGAAGTGGGGCGGCTGCTAGCATCACAGCGGGAATTCGGACTTTGGATGAGATGGGTCTAGATGTGTTGATTGTAGGCCGGGGCGGAGGTTCTATCGAGGATCTTTGGGCTTTTAATGAAGAAATAGTGGCCCGGGCAATTTTTGAATGCCGGACGCCAGTGATTGCGGCAGTCGGTCATGAGACGGATGTGACAATTGCCGATTATGTGGCGGATTTACGGGCGCCAACACCGTCGGCGGCAGCAGAACTGGCAGTATTTGATTATCGGCAGTTCGAAGAACGGCGGGTACTGTATGAGAAAAATCTTGTTCGATCGATGGGAAGAAGGATGGAGCGTCTGCGGTATCGAATACAGCAATATCAGATGCGTCTGCGTTTTCAGGATCCGGAGCGGCAACTTCGGGAGAAGCAACAACAATTGCTTCATACTGAGGAACGGTTGCAACAGATGATGGAACAGCGACTAGAGGCGGCGAAGCATCGATTGGCGCTGGCAAGTCAGCGTCTGCATGATTTGTCACCATTAGAGAAAATCCGCAATGGTTTTGGGTTTGTGACTGGCCGGGATGGAAAGCGGCTAGAAAGTGTGAAGAAAATACAAGTTGGTGATAGGGTAATGGTAAGGATCTCAGACGGGAAAATAACGGCACAGGTGACAGAAGTTTCCGATCTGAGTTGAACGAGATAATGGTAGGTTGGGAAAATATGAAAAGTGAAACGCTGCATATTCAGATGTTAGGGAAATTCACTGTTTATTATGGAACAAATCCGATTGTATTTAACAAGTCAGTCAGCGCCAAATCCTTACGTTTATTTCAGATTCTTTTGCTGTCTGGCAAAAAGGGACTTCCCAAGAGTGAGCTGATTGACTGTTTGTATGGATGGGGGGATCCGACAGGCGGCGGAAACCGCAACAGAAATTTGAATAATCTGATTTATCGCTTGAAGGGATTATTGGTATCAGCAGGATTGCCAGAGGGGAATTATGTGGCGATTCGTGACGGGATCTGCTATTGGAATAGTGAGATTCCGTTAGAGATCGATGTTATTCATTTTGAAGAACTGAGCAGTCAGGCAGAATTGGCGCAGGGAGACAAAAGGGTACGTCTGTGCAGAAAGGCAAAGGAAGTCTACCGGGGAGAGCTGCTGCCGATGAATATGTCCGATCTTTGGTTTTATGGGAAAAATGTCTATTTAAAGGAGCTTTATCTTTGGGTTGTGGATGTATTGGAAGAGGAATACCGCAAGACAGGCAATTATAAAGAATTGCTGAAGTTATATACTCATGCGGCGGAGATTTATCCCTTTGATGGCTGGCAGGTTTCCATGATGCGTTGCTGTCTGGCGATGCACCGAAATGATGAAGCCTTGGATATTTATAATAAGACAGCAGAGTTGTATGCCCGTGAGATGGGGATTCCGCCGATGGAGGAGATGCAGGAATGTTTTGATCAGATAATGTTTTCTGGCAGACATTCGCAGCAGAGTCAGGAACAGAAAATCTGGCAGGCAAAAGAACGGAGCTTGCCGGGGAAAGAAGATGAGATAGCAAAATCTATTTTTGAGGAGGATAAGGACAGCGGAGCATATTACTGTACATATCCCAGCTTTGTAGATCATTGCCGGTTGACAGCCCGTATGATGGAGGGATGTAACAAGAAGGTATTGCTGATGTTTCTGAATTTGTCACAGAATGAATCAAAAGCCGGCCGGGAGGGCGATTTTGTCAGGCAGATGGAGCGACTGAAAGAGGCAGTGGGCAGAGCCCTGAGCCGAAAGGATGTTTATACCCGCTATGGCAGTAGTCATTACATTTTGATGCTGCTCGATATGGAAAGAGAAGCATGTGCATCTGTATTTGGACAGATCGAGAAGATTTACCAGAAGCTACCGGACAGCAGGGGCGAGTTGTGGTATCATGTGGCAGAGCTTTCTTTTTAGGGAAGATAGAAGACGCCTTGACAAATTCCGGATACTTAGATATTTATGAAGAACGGTAGTTTTTGTGGTTAAGAAGGTTAATATAACGATTAATTTTAATAAAAAAGGAAGACATGTGTTTTCTCCGCGAGAGATGATGTCTTCTTTTTTTGCTGTTTTTGGAGAGGATGCGGGGTTATTTTCGGTCAAGTTGCAGATATGGTTACATTTAAAGGTAATGAAATATTCAAATAAGAAAAAATTATAAGTTCCTTTTAATTTTTGTAATTTAATTCCAAAAACGGCGTCCATGAGACAGTTTGCGAGACACCCTGTTTGCTACAATATCTTTAAACACCCATATAGTACAGCTAATCTGAGAGGAATAGAAAGGCAGAGGAGGTAAATGATGAAGCAGGGGTTGAGGATGAGATGCAGGAGAATTACGTCTGGTTTTCTGGCATTTACCATGACCGCCATACTGGTTTTAGGGGATGCCGGGGCAGCGTTCGCTTCAACAGATGGCAGCAAGTTTTACAAAGACGGGAGTGATCTGGGCGGAGAAGGCTATTCTATGGCCACATCCAGCAATGCCAGCTTTAAGAATCACTCGGAGGATGAGGTTGTGATGAGCATCTTTTCCTCAGATGACAGCGATTTCCGTGCCGGAGGCACGTTCTTTCTTGATGTTCACTTGAAGAATGAGACCGGCACCACCATCACCAACGGCGTGCTGGACTTCACTGGCAAGAAGCTGCGGGAGTCCGGGGCTTATTTTGAGGATCCGAAGGAGGATGTGGTGAGTGATGGCATCATTGAGATCGATGAGGAGCCAGAGGAAGAAGGAGCCGGCACTCAGATACAGGATCTGGAGAATGATCTGATCGATGGAGAGCTGGACATGGCATCGTTTGATACATCCTTTGCCCAGGATGAGGAAGACGGCAAGGACAATGCCATCGAGGCCGGGGAGACCGGGAAAAAGGAGAATAAGGCCGAAGAGAAAGAAGAGGATGAGGAAGAGCTTCTGCAGAAGCTGGAAGGCATCGAGCTTGCTCCCGGACAGATCTATACGGCCCGCTTTGTCTGCGAGGTAGACGAGGATCTGGAAAAGGCAAAAAATATGCATGTCAACTTCCGTTTCCGCGGTGAGACAGAAGAGAAGAAGATCAACAAGCAGGAAAAGTTCCAATATGTGGCAAACCACCTGAATATGGGTGAGATTCGGTTTGAGGATGGCAATGAAGTAAAGACAGGCGAGACCGTCACCATGGGAATCCACACCAGCATGTTTGACTTTGATTCTATTCTTACTAATAAGAAGGTAGAGGATGAATTGCTTGCTTCTGCTTCCAACGCCGGAGCGGCGACTCCTTCCAACGCACAGACGGCGACGCCTTCCAATACGGATGAGGATGAAGAGTGGGAAGAAGAGGACAATGATGATTTCGTAGTGGATCTGGGCAAGGTCAAATATGAGATTCAGATGATCAACGCAAAGCTGAATGATTTTGAGATACGGGACGCCTTAGTCAGCGATGCGAATGAAAATATGATGGTATGCAGCTTCCGGGTATCGAAAAAGGTAAATCCGGGCGTCTACTTTGGTAAGGTGATACAGAAGACGAAGGAAAAGTCAAAGACCTATACCTCCAGCCAGGGATTTGCCCTTATCGTAAACGGCGACGGGGATGTGACCCTGGAGACTAAGGTAGAGGGCAGCGACGCCATCGTGACCGTCAGCGGCCCGGTGGATTCCTTCCCGGATGCCGATCAGTTGGCAGTGGCGGCGAAGGAGATCACGGTAATGTCTGAGGAAATTGCCGAGGACAGCGATAAGATGGAGCAGGTCCAGAATGCTATCGAGAAAAAGGCTCAGGAAGAGAATATCGATGTGAAGGCATTCAAGGCCCTGGATATCAAGCTGTATGCCGACGGCCAGGAAGTGGAGCCCACAGGCCCCATCCGGGTAGCCTTCAAAAACGTAAAGCTGGAGGATAAGCTGGCCAGCGTGGAAGCAGCGTCGGAGGAAGCCATGGAGGAGGCGGCTGCAGAAGAAAGTAAGAATCCGATAGCGAAGCTGTTTGAGGTGTTTTCCGCAGACAAAGGCCAGAAGGCCGATGAGGTGGTGACGGCTGAGGAGGCCGTGGCCAAGGCAGCAGAGGAAAACAGCGAGAGCAAGGTGGAAGTATGGCATTTGCCGGATGAGAGCGAGGAGATCGGTCAGACCTTTGAAGTGACCACGGATGAGGAGACGGGCGATGTGGTGATGGATACGGATCACTTCTCGATCTATATTGTGGTGAGTGTGGGGGACAGTGCAAAAGAGATCAAGGTTACGGTGAAGCATTTTGCGACGCTGGACAAATGGAAAATCGTTAACAGCCCCTACGCTAATGCTCCAAATGGCGCCAAGGACTTATCTGAACCGACTCCAGGTGATGGAAGCAGAATGTATCCGGGGGCTAAAGCGGATGGAACTTATGAGAAAGAAAGAACAGAGATTTATAAAGCAGATACAAATGTAAGTATTCCTAATGGCTCTGGTACAGGTTTGGGTTATGAGCTAATGGTGAAGAACTGGAGCAAGGTGGCTCTTGGCGGAAACTATGATGTAAAGTCGGTTACAGTCATACGGGGAGGAAAAACGGTTTATAATGCGGTTAAAGAGAATAGTACCAAACGGGAAATAAGCCTAAAGAATGGGGATATTGTTGAGATTGAGTACACCCCTAAGACCGGAACCATGTCAGGATATGCGGCATTCCATGATTATAATGTGTCTGTAGTTGATGGAGTGGGAGATGGCGTTCACAGCGGTGGGTTAAATACAAACAGAAAAGGAATTAACAAATGGTCCTTAGTAGACAATAATGCAAATGGAATTGCAGTTGGTATTGGTTCTGCTGATACTGGTGATTCAGCGGGAATCAAGCATGGGCGGTATGATGGGTATCCTAATCATAATCCAAATGAACCAAATGAAGTCGGAAAGCTTATACCAGGAATTGCTAAGAATAGTTTAAGCAACTCCGGTGCCGGCAAAAATACCAGAAATAGAAATATTCAGTTTAATTATAAGGATCCGGGCCTTTTTAAAGCATCAGACGTAATGGTTGGCAATTATATCGCAAAGAAATATTTACCGAATTATAAGTTAAATTTTGCACGGAAGGGCGATACCTATGTCATGCAGTCGATTGATGACAGTAAAGGTAATCGCGTGGCCAGTAATCTGGATGTACTTAAAAAGACACATACAAGTCCGCTATACAGCAATCTGTTTTGGCCATTAGACAGTGGAGAGGGGAATTCTTACGGTCAGAAAGGAACAACAAGAGATCCGAAATTTGGCAGCAATTATGGCTTTAATCCAAATGATGAAAATGGTATTATCGGCCAGGTAACAAAGCATAACTGGTTTTTCGGAATGCGCTATGATTTTAAGTTTAACATCGGGGATTATACCGGACCAATGAATTATTATTTCCGTGGAGATGATGATTTTTGGATCTTCATAGACGGAAAAAGAGTACAAAGTATAGATCTCGGTGGTATCCATTCCTCTATGGGCGCTTACGTAGATCTTAAAACTTGGATGAACAGTAATATCACCGGAGGAGCTGCTGGTGAACATGCCATGACAGTGTTTTTCATAGAACGCGGCGGATACGGCTCCTGCTGCTACATGGCTTTCACACTTCCCAATGTTGAAACGATACCGACGCCAGGCTCGGAGACTATTGAAAAAACCGTACAGAAAGTATGGAATGATGGCGGAGATGCAAGTACAAGGCCAGGATTCGTATATGTCCAGCTGTATCAAAATAATGTGGCATTCGGAAGCGCCGTAAAGCTGGACGCCAGCAACGGCTGGAAACATAAATGGACGAATCTTCCCAAGTATAAGACGGTTGGCAATAATGCTCTTCACAGTTACACTGTAAAGGAAGTTTCCACACCGCCAGGATATACATCTTCGGTAAGCGGCATGACGATTACCAATACAAAGCTGCAAGACGTCAGCATAACAAAACAGTGGTCCGGCGGCGCTTCAGAATCTTCTGTCAAGGTGGGGTTGTTTGGAAGCGACGGGAAACGGGTGACAGGAACGAATATCCTTACCCTGAATGCAGCGAATAGCTGGAAGGGAACCTGGAAGAATCTTCCCATGTATGATGCGAAGAAAAACCGTATCATATATACGCCATATGAGGTTGACAGCCAGGGGAATAAAATAAATGGCAACGTCACGATAACGCCTGCCGGCAATGGGAATTATACACAAGGCAATGATGGGAAATATATTGTTACTTACGGATCGGGGAATACCACAGTCACCAATACTTACAACTACAAAACGATTTCGGTAAAGAAAGAATGGGAGGATTACCAAAACGCCTACAAGACCCGTCCATCTGAGATAAAGGTTCAGCTTTACAGGAACGGGAGCAAATACCGGACAGATGAAATTGCGGTATTGAATGAAAAGAACAGCTGGAGCTATACCTGGAAGAATCTTCCGGTAAAAGCGAATGGTACGGCAACTCCTTACACCTACACTGTAAAAGAGCTGGATAAGGACGGTACTCCGGTAGAAGCAAATGGCAAGCCACTGTTCACATCCACAGACGGGAAAATTTACCAATATCAGGCAACTTATCCCGGAGGAACCGGGGCAAGCGGTAATCCGTTTAAAATCAAAAACGCTTTACGGCCAGCCGTGCTGCGGTTAAAGAAGATTGTGATTCCTAACGGACTTTCGAATGAACCGATTGACGGCAAGTATAAGTTCCTGATTCGTTTGAGAGATGCTGCCGGGAATATCCATACAGCAGTAGCTCTGGGACACAATGAAACAAGCGAAGCAGTCTTTCTGGTGCCGCCGGCAGCAGGTGAGAAATTTACAGTGGAAGAGATTGTGCCAATGGAGTATACGCTGGTGAGCACGACAGGAAACCCAAGCGGAAAGCTGAACGGCAATGAGGTCACTGTAGTGCCTGGAGATGATATCACCGTTACCTTTACAAACAAACCGGATCATGAAGGATATTTCCATCATACCTATTCCGTAACCAATGAAAATGCTCATGGCACAGGCTTCTATCCGATAGAAACCAACCGGTATGATGAGCCGCATGGAAACGGGAAGGCGGATACCAAGGCGCCGGCAAGCCCGGTAGCATGGCTGTCCACAAGAGACAACGGAAGAAAGTTTGGGGAAGAAGAATCGCTGGAAGGAGATGAGGATCTGTATGCGTAAAATGACAATCTTAAAAAGGCTGTTACCAGTTCTGATGTTGGGCGTGCTGTCTGTAATGATTGGCGTGACAGGTGCCACTGTCCTTCACACGATGCAATTGGAGAACCCCATTAAGACGCCTCCGGTTGAGGGGAAGATCGAGGAGGATATCAAAGGCAATGCCAAAAATGCGAAGTTTACCAATGATGGGGAGGCGGATGTGTTTTTGCGGGTAGCCTATACGGAAACCTGGCTGGCCAGTGACGGGAAGACGATACTGCCCAATCGGACAAAGGATAAGTCGGGGAACATGATTGCTCTGGCAGTGCCAAAGTGGAACATGAGTTCTCCCTGGGACTGGAGCAAAGAGAGTAAGGAAGGCTGGATTTATTATAAGAAGGTGCTTCCGGGGACCGTAGCCGGGCCGAATGCAAACCATTCAACCGGTTATATCGTGACAGATGTCGATTTTGCAAATGTAGCGAAGGCTGCAGACGAGAGATACAAAACAGCAAAATACCGCCTCCATTTTACGATGGAGGTGGTGCAGGCCAGCGATGACTGGGACATAAGCAGGGAAGCGGCGTCAGAACTGTTTGATAAGACAATCGCTTTAGAAGGCAACAGCAATTGGGTGACCAATAAATATAATGCCACAATTCAATGGAACTGAGAAAGGAGGCAGCTATAATGGAAGAGAACGGAAAAAAGAAATCTTTTAAGAAAGCCAGAGCGGCGTGCCTGATTTCTCTTGTTGCGATTCTGGTGGCATTTGGAATAACCTGGGCATTTTACAGCGACAGCCCGGTATTGGGCAATGTATTGCAGACTTCCAATACTAGTATTTCCATGGTGGAGGAATTTAATCCGGACAGTTCTTTCCTGCCCGGGGAGACGGTGGCGAAGGTAGTAAGCTTTCAGAACACTGGAGATTTGGATTTGTTTTTGAGAGTCAAGGTACCGCCGACAGAAGCCTGGTACAGCAATGACGGAAAAACAGAGAAACCGGATTTGAACACGGAGAGGGTTATCAAAAACTGGACGAAGGCATGGAGCGAGAACGAAGAATGGACAGACGCAGTTGACGGCTACCGCTATTACAAAAAGGTCCTAAAAGGGACCGGGAACAAGAATGCGAGGCCGGAGGAAAGAAAGACCAATCCGATATTGGAGAGCATTACTTTGGATAAGTCCGTTTCCAATGACCGCCACAAAACAGACTACAGCGATAAGATTTATAAACTGACCTTTGACGCACAGGCAGTGCCTGTGGAATTGCAGGGGGATACAGCAGGAGACCAGCAGATAGCGGTGCAGGCGGAGTGGGGAATGACGGTTACGCAAAATGCGGATGGGACATTGAACTGGAGCAAGGCATCTGGCAATGGGCAATGATAGAAGAGGAAGGAGGAGAGCAAGATGAAAAGCAAAACAAAATTATTGGCCTTAGCCGGGATTCTCGGGGTTGCCACAGTTGGAGGAACCTTTGCATATTTCAGCCAGACCTTGACGGCCAAGAACGTTTTTGACACGGGTGTTTACGATACGGAATTGGTGGAGAAATTCGAACCGGAGGATGGCGAGAACTGGGAGCCGGGAACCAATGTAAATAAGGATGTGACCGTAAAGAATACGGGAACCCTCCCCGTGGTTGCCCGTGTGAAATTCCAGGAGGAATGGGTGAACAAGGCTACCGGTAAGACTATTTACCTTTTGGATACCAGCAATCCGGAACAGATGGCAAAGAATGAGAGCGATAAAACCCGTACCCCAGAGGCGAGAAATAAATTTGAAAATGTGTATCAGGCGGATTGGGAGGATGGTGAGGATAATCCGGATGGGCTGACAGAGGGAGATGACTCCGTGGTATTCAAGCAGCTGATTCCGGAAGGATCTGAGGACGAGTGGGTATATAATCCGGCGGACGGTTATTACTATTGCAAGCGTGTGCTGAAGGAGGTCACGGAGGCCGAGGACGGAACCGAGATTGTGGATGAGACGAAAAAGTTGTTAGACGGACTGACTCTTTGTGAGAATACGGATATGGGCGCTTATGAAATCGTGAAGTTTTATGCATTGACGGAAGAACGCCCGGAGGATGACAGCGAAGATTGGATCTTGTTTGATACACAAACCGACGGCGAGGGCAATACCTCGTATCTGGATACCCGGGATATGCAGGAAAAACTGAAGGCAGAAGGCAAGGCTATCCGGCATATGAAATCCATAACCCAGCTAAAGAGTGACGATTTGAGTGGTTACAGCAATGCTTATTATACGTTGACAGTTACTGCCCAGACGGTACAGGCGACGAATCTGGCAGTACAAAATGCGTTCGGAGATCTGGATGCGCTGGCGGCTCTTGGCTGTCAGTGGACACTGACGGATGAAACGGTGGTTCATGACGGTTCGGAGAAAGAGACATCATAACAGTTTTGCTGATTAAAAAGAGAATATTGAGACAAGACAAAAGATAAGGGGGCATGAAAGCTCTCAGTTCCTGACAGGAACGTACCAAATAAGAAATGCTATTAAAAATATAAAGAAGGTAACTATATTGACTGATTTCAAAAAAGGGAGAGTTTAAGATGAAGCTGAACAAAAAAGTAGTGGCAGTTGCAAGTCTGGGAGCGTTGGTACTGGTAGGGGGAACCTTTGCATATTTTAATCAGACGATGTCTTTGGATAACCCGTTGGATACGGGAAAATACAATACCCAATTGGTAGAGCAGTTCACACCGCCGGGTGACAAAGAAGAGTTAAAACCGGGTCAGCGCTGGGAGAAGGATGTATGGGCCGAAAACACAGGTGATTATCCGGTTCTGGTGAGAATTCGGATGGATGAGAGATGGATGAGAAAACCGGAGGACGGCGGTTCTGTCGGCGATCCTTATAAAGTGCTCGGAAGTGTAAACGGAGCATGGGACGCGACTGCCGGAAAGTATGTGCCGGCAGATGGACTTGGGGTGGATAACCGGTTTTTGGCGGGAGTTTATGATTCGAGTGTAAATACTTTCGATGCTGCTCAAGTAGAGGATTCGGATGGAGAGACTCCGGCAGAAGATGGAACCGTAGTATACAAGAACATCGTTAATTCGGATAAATGGGTAGCCGGCGGCGATGGATATTGGTACTGGAATGGCGTGCTTGACAGAGCTGGCACGGAAACTTCAAAAACGGCCCTGATTCTGGATGATCTGGTAGTGGCGAAAGATATTGATCTTGGTAAGTATGAGCATAAAGAATACTATGCCATTGCAGAGAATCAGCCGGCAGCGGATGATGCCGCGGAGGGTGTGTGGAAGCTGATTACAGAGTGGAATGGTGAGACGGATCCGAAGACCATCATCGACTGGGCAAAGACGCTTAATATTCCTGAGGGTCAGAAACTGTGGAGAAAGTCTGAGTCGAATGTGATTGAAAACCTGTATGGATATTCCAATTCCTATTATACGTTGACTATCACTTCTGATTTCGTTCAGGCAACGAATGATGCGATGAAATCCAGCTGGAATGTGGACTTAGATTGGCTTAAGAGCAAAGGAATCAATAATATTCAGCTCGATACAGACAATGTAAGTCTGGTGAACGGAACAAACGGAGGCAGCACTGAACCAACAGAGGCCGAAACCACTACAGCAGAACCGACGGAAGCTGAGACTACTGTAAATGAGTAAATATCTAAAACGGCTGTTTAATATTCTTTCGTGGCCTGTCTATGTATGTATTGCTGCCTATTTGCTGATAGCTGCTCCTTTGGTGGCGGGCTATCGGCCGGTGGTGGTACTCAGTGGCAGTATGGAGCCTACCTATCATGTGGGGAGTATCATCTATTATAAAGCCACACCCTTTGATCAGATTGCAGAGGGAGATGCCATCACGTATCAGGTCGGAACAGACGGGGAGCTGGTCACTCACCGGGTGGTGGAGAAACAGGAGATTTCTCAGGAGTTTGTCACAAAGGGAGATGCCAATGAGACTGAGGATCCGATGCCAGTGTCCTATAGAAATGTGGTGGGACGGGCGGCTAAATGGACGATTCCCTATGCCGGGTATTTCGTTTCCTTTGGAAAGACCCCTGCTGTGATTGGCATTATGGTAGCAATACTGGTGATTGGCATCATCCTGGATAATGTGACAGCTGACGGGAAAAAGAACGGGGATGACCAGTAAACGGTAACCTGTGAATCCGTTTGGATAGGAGAATAAGGAAATGAAAAAAGGCAAAATTGTATTATTTGGCCTGGCAGCTCTGGCGGTTGCGTCAATCGGGGGAACCTGGGCGGCATGGACGGCATATCAGGAGACCGCGAATGAGTATATGGTTCCCAAATACAAAACCAGTCTGGAAGAGAAATTCACCCGACCGGACGATTGGCAGCCAGGCATTTCGATGAGAAAAGAGGTTTGGGTCAGTAACGATGTGAGGGACGAGAATGGAGAGCGGGAGAGCGCGGTGCCGGTGATCGCCAAGGTGGAATTCCATCAGCAATGGGTCCGCCGGGAAACCATCTATGAGATGGATGCCAACGGCAACAAGACTCCGGTGGATCCGGTGGCAGGAAAACATCTTCCCCCGGTGTTTGTCTCGGACGAAGGGGTAAGCCAGTATGCAGCAGTGCCCAATTTTAATAAGGAAGACGTAGTAGTTCTAAGCTCCGGGGTTGCCCGTGATGAAGGATTGAGCCTGGGACTGCCGGTGGTGGAGAATCCGGCGGAGGCCAGAGGAAAATGGTTGCTGGTAGAGGAAGAGCCTAATGAGATCGGAAATTATATTTTCTATTATGTAGGGGTGTTGCAGCCAGGAGAGAGCACGCCAATGCTGCTCCAGAGTGTGACGATGAATCCGCTGATGGAAGCGACGATTGCCACAAAGGATACTTCCTACCGAAAACGGCCGGATAATTCCGGCTACGATCAGATCACGGTAACGAACCGGAATTCCAAATATGGTTATGATGGCTGTACCTATACGATGGATATCGAGGCGACTACTGTACAGGCTACCAAGGCAGCAGTAGAGAAGACCTTTGATGACGGTCGTTTTGAAAAAGTGATTTATTATCTGGCCAATGAGGTGGCGGATCCTGGTGTCTACGACCATTCAGATCTGGCCAAGGTTCTTACCTTGGTGAATACCGAGGGGGAGAAGTTGGAATATATTCCCTACCGCAGCGGAGACGGCAAAGAGATAGAAGAGGGTAACTGGTTTATGAGCTTTGTCGATATGGTGCCCGGAGGAATCTATAAGGACACCTTGAAGGTAGAGAATATGACCAAGAATCGTCGGGCGAGAATCTATATGAGGATTCGTCCAAGGGAGCAGGATCCCATCAAGGATGAGCTTCTGGAAAAGATTACCATGAAGATCTGGTATGAGGATGAGCTGCTTTATGAAGGAAAGGTCACCGGCGCCAAGTACGGCGATGGAAGGGATTTTCATGAACTGCTTCCTCTCTGTTACCTGCGTCCGGGAGAGTCCGGAGTGGTAAAGGTGGAGATGCAGCTGGATCCCACCATCACCTGTGACCCCGATACCGGCGAGTGCATCTACGCTGATCAGCTGTCGAAGATTGACTGGGAGTTTATGTGCCAGGGCGGCAGCGGCGGAGGTGGCGGCGGTGGAGGCGGCGGTGGCGGAGGCGGCGGCCAGGGTGGTCCCGGCGGCAATCCTCCCACCACGGATATCCCTGATGGCGGAGTACCCACTACCTTCTTAGATGACGGCGATGTACCTCTGGCCAGCATGATGATTCCGGATGAGGATGTACCGTTAGCGGCACTGCTTCCTCAGACCGGGGATAACCGTCCGATCGTTCTTCTGGCAGTGCTTTCCGCCACCAGTTTGATGCTTCTTGTGGCATTGGGAATACAGCTGAATAAAGAAAGGCAAAGAAAACAGAAATAAGAGAAGTGAGAAACCGGCAGATGGCCATTCGAAGAGATGGGGCTGCCGGTTTTTTGAATTTTTTGAGCCGTAGCACATCCGTACAGACAGCGGAATTTAATAGAAATGAATGTTGTAAAAGGTATTTCTTTGTGATAAACTATAATAACTATCAAGATAGTTAGAGAGGGAAGAGTATGGAACAAGAGGTCAAGGAATTTCTTAAGAAATTTTTAGCGGCATTACGTCTCAATCATGTAGAGGCGATTCCGTTTACTGGGGATGAATTCCAAAAAGGAATTCATGCAATAGAAGAATCCTTGAAAGAACAATTGCCTCGACAGATGTTTGAAGATATTGCAGATGTATTTGCCAAAGAGCCGGTTGATGAGGTGTATCGTCATATCTGTAGTTTGTTTATGGATTTTAATGGTTCCCAGATCAGCTTTTCCGGTGCAGATAATCCGAGATGGACTCGTATGACGATTAAAATGACACCGTATATGGCCGATCGAGTACTGGATGACATGTCAGTTTTTCCGATAGATCGGAAGCTGATGAATACAATTGCAGAAGAATTTTGTGAAGCGGCAGGAGTTCTCTTATGGGAAGAGTTTTAGACGTTATCAATGATAAACGACTCGGGAGATTAAAAATACAGGTTGAAAAATTTGCATCAACTATTATGAATGACTATCTGAATAGTTGTCTCAGTACATGTAAAAACAAGGCATTATCTTATAAACATACCAAAAGCTTTTATGATTCTGTATGGGGGACAATAGAAATCAACGAAGGTGAAATATTGATTTTGAATAGCCCTCTTCTGCAGCGATTGCGTCATATCAAACAATTGGGATTAGCCGATTTGTTATACAGCAGTGCCAATCATTCTCGTTTTTCACATACTTTAGGCGTTTTGCAGACAGCAGATGCGATGACTGTTCAGATTGAGAAAGAGTTAAGGAAACAGCAGGTTTCCGTCAAACAAGATACCAAACAGTTGATACGCTTAGCCGCCATATTTCATGATTGCGGCCATATGTTTGCGAGCCATGCTTCTGAACAATTCTTTCAAAGAAACAGAGAATATCCTTTCCATGGTATGATAAGGGATGTCCGCAGATGTTTCAGACTGAATCTGGGAATTAAAGAACCAGCACTTTCGGAAATTATTTCTATATTATTTGTAAACTCTCCGGCAGTGAGGGATTTGTTGGGGTGCTTAGAAAAGGGATTGGACAGTTTTGATTTTTCTATTGTAAACCGAGACATCATAATCGAGAAAATATGTTGTTTTATTATGGGGTTCCCTTATTCGGAGGATTTGATTCCCTACTCACAAGTGATTTGTGGCCGTATTGATTCGGATAAGCTAGATTATCTGAAACGTGATTCTCACTCGACGGGAGTTCCGGTTGCCGTCGATATGTCCAGAGTATTTCAAAAGCTTCGCGTAGTTCCTTCGAAAAAAGGACGGACTATGTTGGCTGTCGGCGGAGGCGGACAAGGAGCAGCTTATAAAATAGCAATTGCGCCCGCGGCTATTAATACGGTTGACCAACTAATTATTTCCCGATTTATGATGTTTGAGAATATTTATTATCATCAAAAAACCTTGACGGCAGAAGAAATGCTCCGATATGCGCTTTTAAAAATCAGCATTTCCACAGAAGGGATTTTTGATGATTTTTATAAAATTCTCCTTTTGACAGACGATATTGTCATCCATAATAATTTTAGTAAATCCGTCCAGTCAATTGTCGGCAGTTTTAAAATAAAAGATTGTCAGGAATTCGAAAAAGGATGCGATATCCTTGCCGATTTATATAACAGGCGTTTGTTTAAGCGATGTGTGGCTTTTTCAGAGCGTAATTTAACAAAAGTGATACAAAAAGAGAAAGAATTTTATGCAAGGGTGATATCGGGAAGTATCATCGAAGAACAAAAATATTTTATGGATTTAGTAATGGGAGAGATTAAGACAATAAAAAGATTACTGGATCCCATGCAATTTAGTTTTGACCAAAAAACAGACGCCCTTTTGTTGCTATCTCCGGATGTATCCGTATCTCTTGAAAGTAATATTGCAATTGCAGATAAGACCAATAAAGACCGGGATGCTGTTTTTGAATCGGATAAATGGTTGCAGAGCAGAGCGTCTCAAAAGACACATTATCTGGTGTCATATCCGGAGGATCGCTATATTGTTTATATAGCGGTGGAGATGGTCTTATTAAGAGATTATGGAGTTTTGATTAACGATACTTTGATATATTCCGAGGAAGATGACAGATATATCATCCACATTAAAAAGTTTTTAAATGAGATGGGATATTTCAATAAATATTATGTTCTTATGCCAGATTCCTTGATGTTATCTTTCGAAAATAGGATGATGTCTTTAATCGATAAATGGAAGACATATGAGATTTATGATATAAGTACGGGACTTGGTCGTAGTCTGGATATCACTTATTTGATGACTCATATCAAGCAGTTTATGCAATTTTCGGAAGAGCTGGGTGATTTTGGTGTTTTTTTAGGCGGGTATCTAGATATGCTAGAAGAGGTCAAGATAATTTCCAAGCCCATTATAGCAAAAGCATTATTGAGTAATTTCAAAATTATCCAAAAGAGTGAAAATTGTGAGTTTAGCAATCTGAAAATCAGTAACATTGGAGGGGTTCAGGATAGCAGCGCTATTGTTTCCTACCATGTTAATATGATTAATGCCTGTTTAAAGACATCATTAAAGACGAAATCACTGGAGGAAATTTTAATAAATGCGAAACCTGGTGAGGTAATTGTATTTTTAGAAGATGCTTTTTGCTCGGGCAGGCAAATTTTGTCAATTTTTGAGACTTATATGGGTGTGCCGATGGAAGAACGTCAGACACAAGAAGAACATGTAAAAGAACTGTCCGATGAAGGGAAGCAAAAGCTGAAAGCATGTCGTCTATATTTTTCCTTTATCATGTATGAAAAAGGAAACGAGCCATTTTTCAGAGACAGGATGCGCGCATTAGGGTTTGAACATGTAGAAATTGTTGCGGCGGAAACATTTCCCGAAGGGTATTTCAAGGTATTGGAAGGATTCGATGAGAGCGAGATACAAAAAAGAACATTAGTGAAACGATATCTGGAAAAGGCCGGTGAAAGACTGATCGCATGGAAAGCAACAGGAAAAGATGGAAAACGTAAAAAAGGGTGGGACGACAGGCGTATGGAGCAGAGCCAGTTGGGATATAATGATTCTCAACAGCTGGTTGCATTTAGCTGGAATACCCCTACATATACCATGACCCCTCTTTGGATGAGGGTAGATACCTTGGATTTCCAATGGGTTCCTCTATTTCCCAGGATTGATAAATAAGGATAGCAAGGCAGGAGAAAACAGATGGAAAAGGAAAAGTCGATAGAGCAGATCTTTGCAGAATTGGATCAGATTCTAGCGAAGCTGGAGGATGCAGATACCTCTCTGGAGGATTCCTTCACGTATTATGAGGCGGGGATGAAACTGGTGCGATCTTGTGGAAAGAAGATTGATAAGGTGGAAAAACAGCTGATTGTGCTGCAAGGAGGCGCAGAGGAAGATGGAGAAACTTGAAAGAGCGGATTTGAGAGAGTTGCTGAAGCAGAGAACTCGGGAAGTGGAGGCAGTTATTGAGCGGTATCTTCCGGAGGAGGAGGGACACCAGCGGACAATTTTTGAGGCGATGAATTACAGTGTACGAGCCGGAGGCAAACGGCTGCGACCGATGCTGATGCAGGAGACATATCGGCTGTTTGGCGGCTGTGGGCAGGAGATCGAGCCTTTTATGGCGGCGATTGAAATGATTCATACCTCTTCTCTGATTCATGACGATCTTCCTTGTATGGACAATGACGAGCTGCGTCGGGGCGTGCCTACCACCTGGGTGAAATATGGTTATGATATGGCGGTACTGGCGGGGGACGGACTGCTGATCTATGCGGTTGAGACGGCAGTGAAGGCATGCAAAATGGAGGCAGATCCGGCGGCAGTAGCAAAAGCGATTGGAATCCTGGCCGGAAAGACCGGGATTTATGGCATGATTGGCGGGCAAGTGGTGGACGTGCAACTGACGAATCAACCAATTCCGAGAGAAAAGCTGGATTTCATCTATCGTTTGAAGACAGGAGCTTTGTTAGAGGCTTCCATGATGATTGGCGCTTTATTGGGCGGTGCAGGTGAAAAGGATCGGAAGAAAGTCGGGGAGATAGCTTCTCTTATTGGTGTGGCATTTCAGATTCAGGATGATATCTTGGATGTGACGGCTACTACAGAAGAGCTTGGCAAGCCGGTACGGAGTGACGAGAAGAATCAGAAGACCACCTATGTGACACTGGAGGGGGTCGAGAAAGCACGCCGGGATGTGAAAGAGTTTTCCGATCGGGCGATTGCCTTGTTGCATGAGCTTCCGGGAGAGAATCCGTTCTTGGAAGAACTGATTCGGATGCTGATTACAAGAAATAAGTAAAAGGGGCGACAGGGATGCTATTGGAACAGATAAGAGAACCCCAGGATATCCAGGGGATGAATGCAGAGGAATTGAAAGAGCTGGCAGAGGAGATCCGGCAGTTCCTGATCGAAAAGATCAGTGTAACTGGGGGACATCTGGCATCCAATTTGGGTGTGGTGGAGCTGACAATTGCTCTTTATCTGGCATTTGATCTGCCGCAGGATAAGGTGATTTGGGATGTGGGACATCAGTCTTATACGCACAAGATTTTGAGCGGACGGCGGGAGATGTTTGACGAGTTGCGCCAGTACGGGGGAATGAGCGGCTTTCCTAAGCGAAAAGAGAGTCCTTATGATGCTTTTGACACCGGACATAGTTCCACTTCGATTTCTGCGGGCTTGGGGATCGCACAGGGAAGAGATCTTTTGGGAGAAGATTATGCGGTGGTCTCGGTGATCGGAGACGGCGCTCTGACGGGCGGAATGGCTTATGAGGCTCTGAATAATGCAGCTCGGATGAAAAAGAATTTTATCATTATTTTAAATGACAATAATATGTCCATATCAGAAAACGTCGGCGGAATGTCCAGATACTTAAATGGTATTCGTTCTGGAGCAGGATATAACCGGCTGAAAAAGGACGTGACGGCTACTTTGTTGCGGATTCCTGTGTTTGGGGAGAGCCTGGTAGACAAAATTAGCCGTACCAAGAACAGCATTAAGCAGCTCGTGATTCCGGGAATGTTGTTTGAGAATATGGGGATTACTTATTTAGGTCCTGTGGACGGTCATGATGTGCGGGGGATGACAAAGCTTTTTCGGGAGGCAAGACGGTTAGATCATGCGGTCCTGGTGCATGTAAACACCAAAAAAGGCAAGGGATATGCGCCGGCGGAAAAAAATCCTTCCCGATTTCATGGGGTGGAACCTTTTGATCCGGCTACGGGAAAGCCAAGAAAGAAGAAGATTTATCCTGGTTATACAGATGTATTTTCCAAGAAATTGTGTCAATTGGCGAAGGAGAATCCAAGACTGGTGGCGATCACGGCTGCTATGCCAGATGGGACTGGGCTGAAATCCTTTTCCAGGCAATATCCAGAGCGTTTTTTTGATGTAGGGATTGCGGAACCGCATGCGGTGACTTCGGCAGCCGGGATGGCGGCGGCCGGCTTAAAGCCGGTGGTGGCAGTGTATTCCTCTTTTTTACAGCGTGGCTATGATCAGATTCTTCATGATGTCTGTATTCAGAATTTGCCGGTGGTATTTGCATTAGATCGGGCGGGATTGGTGGGAAGTGATGGAGAGACACATCAGGGGATTTTTGATTTGTCTTATCTGACTTCGATTCCCAACATGACGGTGTTAGCGCCCAAAAACTTGTGGGAACTGCGGCAGGAGTTGGATTTTGCCGTCAATCATTTTGACGGGCCAGTAGCGATCCGTTATCCGCGGGGACAGGCATACCGGGGATTGAGGGAATTTGCTGTTCCTGTGGAGTATGGGAAGGGTGAGATGCTTTTTAGAGGACAGGAAATTGCTCTTTTGGCAGTAGGAAGCATGGTCAGCACGGCGGAGCATGTGCGGGATAAGCTGAAGGAGGAGGGAATTTGCTGTACCTTGGCCAACGGCAGATTTATCAAGCCAGTGGATTCGGAGCTGGTGAAGGAGCTGGCAAATACACACAAGCTGATTGTCACGCTGGAGGAAAATGTACTGCAGGGTGGATTCGGGCTGCAGGTGACGGCAATGATTCATGAATACGCTCCGCAAGTGAAGGTATTGAATATTGCGCTTCCGGATGCGTATGTGGAGCATGGGAATGTGTCGCTTTTGCGGGAGAGCCTGGGGATAGACAGTGATTCGGTGATTCAAAAGATGAGAGAGTTTTATCCGGAGAGATTCAAAAAGTGAGAAATCGGATTCGGTGGATCATGAAAAGAATCAAAGCCGGTGTCTGTCTGAACAGACCGCGAGGGGATTCTGGTATGGCGGTTGGCAGAATACAAGGAAAAATGGCAGAGGTGTGAAATGAAAGAACAGAAGGAACGTCTGGATATTCTCTTGGTGAGCAAAAATTTGGCTCCCTCTCGGGAAAAGGCAAAGGCGATCATTATGTCAGGGATTGTCTATGTAAACGGGCAGAAAGAGGATAAGCCAGGGGCAGTTTTTGGAGCGTCAGCCTCTGTGGAAGTGCGAGGGATGACACTGAGATATGTGAGCCGGGGAGGATTGAAGCTGGAGAAGGCCATAGAATGTTTTGGGGTGTCATTGGCAGAGAAGATCTGTATGGATGTGGGTTCTTCTACCGGCGGCTTTACGGATTGTATGCTGCAAAATGGGGCGCAGAAGGTCTATGCCGTGGATGTGGGGCATGGACAGTTGGATTGGAAGCTGCGCAACGATGAGCGGGTAGTCTGTATGGAGAGGACGAATATTCGGTATGTAACGCCCGAAGATATCACGGATCGAATTCAGTTTTCCTCGATTGATGTCTCTTTTATCTCTCTGACAAAGGTCTTGGGGCCAGTACAGCGGTTGCTGACAGAGAATGGTCAGATCGTGGCTCTTATTAAGCCTCAATTTGAGGCAGGCCGGGAGAAAGTGGGGAAGAAGGGGGTTGTCCGGGAAAAAAGTACACATTTGGAAGTGATCGAAAAAGTGATTGCTTATGCACATAACTTGGAATTTGAAATTTTGAATCTGGATTATTCCCCGATTAAAGGACCAGAAGGCAATATTGAATATCTGATATATTTGCAGAACCAAGGAGGTACGGGGAAAGTCGACAGGGAGTCGATAAAAGATACAGCAGATCCACAAACAGTGGTGGAGGAAGCGCACAACCGATTATAGACAGTCGTTCAGACAACCAAAATGGTTACGACAGGAGATATCAATGAAACATTTTTATCTGATTGCCAATCCCTCGAAACAGGGCACCAGACAGGCGGCAGAGCAGATTACAGATTATCTGCGTGCCCGGGGAGCATTTTGTGAGGGTCATGCTCAAAAAATGCGCCGGGAAGCGGCAGTCTATGGTTATACGGACAAGAGTTGGGTTCCGCCCCAGACCCAGTGTGTGATTACTTTGGGTGGGGATGGTACTTTGATTCAGGCAGCAAGAGATCTGGTGGAGTTACAGATTCCGCTGATCGGTGTGAATATGGGGAACTTGGGATATCTGACCCAAGTGGCTCAGGGAGAGGGTCTGACTCCCATGCTGGATGCCTTATTGGAGGATCGTTTTCGGCTGGAGAGACGAATGATGTTGGCGGGAACGGTGCGTAAGCAAGAGAAGACAAGGGGCGATAACTCAGTGACAGGCTGGGAGATGGGGATTGCCCTCAACGATATTGTCCTTACCCGTAAAGATGTGATGCAGGTGCTGAAATTTCAGGTTTATGTCAATGGAGAGCTGCTGACCGAGTATACGGCAGATGGTATGATCGTGTCAACGCCCACAGGCTCCACAGCATATAATCTTTCGGCAGGCGGACCGATTGTGACGCCGGGAGCAGAACTGATTGTGTTGACGCCGGTATGTCCTCACTCGATTCATTCACGGAGCATCATCCTTTCTCATCGAGATACGGTAGGGATCCGGGTATTGGAGAATGCAGGACAGAAACAAATGGCAGTATTTGACGGAGATCAGGTGATGAATCTAGGGGCTGGAGAGGAGCTGGAGATTCGGGAATCGGATAGCTACACAACGCTGATTCAGCTGAAGGACGTCCCATTTTTGGAGAATATCCGGAAAAAGCTGACACGGGTTTAAGGGGAGACAGACAAATGAAGTTGGAACGACACAGTAAGATTGTGGAATTGATTGGAAAATACGAGATTGAGACGCAGGAAGAACTGGCGGACCGCCTGAAAGAAGCGGGCTTTCGAGTGACGCAGGCTACCGTTTCTCGGGACATCCGGGAGTTGAAGCTGACGAAAGTACAGGGGGAAAATGGCAGACAACATTATGTGGTGATGCAAAACCAAAGTTCATTCAGCGATAAATATATCCGGATTTTGCGGGATGGTTATCTGTCTATGGATATGGCACAGAATATTTTGGTGATTAAGACGGTGTCTGGTATGGCAATGGCAGTGGCGGCGGCTTTGGATGCCATACATTTTTATGAGATTGTAGGCTGCATTGCTGGGGATGACACGATTATGTGCGCCGTAAGAAGTGTGGATGATACGATTGTAGTGATGGATAAGATTCGCAAGCTGGTGACAGAATAGGAGGAGATATGCTGTTAGAGTTGCATGTGAAAAATCTGGCGCTGATCGAGCAGGCGGATGTGGAATTTGGCGATGGACTGAATATTCTTACTGGGGAGACAGGCGCTGGCAAATCGATCATCATTGGTTCTGTCAGCCTTGCCTTGGGGCAGAAAGCTGCCAGAGATATTATCCGCAGCGGTGCAGAGTATGCTTATGTGGAGCTGATATTTTCCATCAATGAGGAGCGCAGGCAAGAACTAAAGAAGCTGGAAGTATTTCCGGATGAAGACGGTCTTCTAATTATTACCCGCAAGATTATGCCGGCCAGGAGTATCAGCAAGATTAACGATGAAACAGTGACTGTGGCACGACTGCGGCAGGTCACAGGGCTTCTTATGGATATTCATGGTCAGCATGAGCATCAGTCTCTCCTGCATATATCCAAACATCTGGAGATTCTGGATACCTTTGCAAAATCCCGTACAGAATTGCTGAAAGCTGAGATTGGAGAGGTTTACCGGCAGTATAAGGCGTTACAGGCGCTTTTAGAAGAAGCGGAAGGCGATGAGGAAAGCCGCAGGCGGGAATCTGATTTTTTGCAGTTCGAGATAGGGGAGATTGAAGAGGCGGAGCTGAAAGCAGGAGAAGAAGAGAGATTGACTGAACAGTATCGAAAATATGTCAATAGCCAGAAGATTCTCGAGAGCTTATCTGTGGCGTATCAGGCGGTGGAGAGTGACAGCCTGGGGCAGGCCATTCATCAGGTCAATGAGGTGGCGGCTTATGATGAGGAATTGAGAGGGATCCGAGATCAGTTATATGATGCAGAGGCGATTTTGAGTGATGTCCACCATGCAATTGGAACTTATCTAGATAACATAAGTTTTGACGAGGAGGAGCTGGCCCAGATACAGCAGCGCTTGGATCAGATTCATAATTTACAGGCTAAGTATGGAAATACGATAGAGCGTATAGAACAAGTATTAGAAGAAAAAAAGGCACGGTTAGAAAAACTGAAAAATTTTGATGAATATCGTAAAAAAAACGAGAAAGAATATCAACAGCTGACGGAAAAACTGGAAAAGTTGTGCGGGAAGCTGTCAAAGGAGCGAAAGGTAGCGGCCAAAGGATTGACGGAACAGATTCACAAAGGATTGGTAGATCTGAATTTCTTGGATGTGGAATTTGCAATGGAGTTTCGGCGGCTGAAACATTATACAGCACTGGGATACGATGAGGCGGAATTTGTGATTTCCACGAATCCGGGGGAGCCAAAGCGTTCTCTGGGTATGGTGGCTTCCGGTGGTGAGCTGTCTCGGATTATGTTGGCGATCAAGACTGTGCTGGCAGACAGCGATGAGATTCCCACTCTGATTTTTGATGAGATTGACACGGGCATTAGCGGCAGAACAGCTCAGAAAGTATCGGAGCAACTTGCTGTCATTTCCCGAAGCCATCAGGTTATCTGCATCACGCATTTGCCTCAGATTGCCGCCATGGCAGACTGCCATTTTGAGATCGCTAAGTCAGCAACCGGAGGCAAGACTACAACTAGGATCCGCAAGCTGGATACAGAGGATATGGTGGAAGAGCTGGCCCGGTTACTGGGGGGAGCCAGGATTACGGATGCCGTGCGTCAAAATGCCAGAGAGATGAAGGCTTTGGCCGAAAATCCCAGGGATATTTGCTAAGAAGATTGAATTCAATGAGAGGAACGGAAGAATTTTTATAGTTGATGGAATAAAAACAAAAAAATGACAGTGTGAAATCTGCAATTTTTCACATACTAGAAAGGAGCTGAAAGGCTCCTTTTTGCTATCCTTTTACAAATCGTTTGAGAAAGAGGAGGTATGTGAGATGGCGGGAAAGAAAAGAAAGAAAAATCCGTTTCGCCGGTGCTTGATAGGGACATTTTGGTTGAGCTTGCTGTTTACGATAGGATTTACCTGGTATTATGTGGAACGAAGAGTCCCCGATCGTTTGAGTGTGGTAGTAGATGAGAAAGAAGAATTTGATTTTGCCCTGCCGTTCCAGGTAACGCTTTTGAGTGAGAGTGAGGAAGTGGTGTTGGGAAATGAGTCCAACATTCCTTCTGATGAAATTCGGTTGAATGTAGATGAGCCTTTTTCCCTATATGCCAAGAATTTGGGAAGTTATCGTTTGGGACTTAAGCTATTTGGCAAATTTCAGTTCAAGGAAATTCAACTAGATGTGGTAGACACCCATTATGCAGTTCCTTGTGGGGTACCAGTGGGAATATATCTGCGTTCTAGCGGGGTGATGGTGATCGGAACCGGTCGCATTCGTTGCCAGAGTGGGGAAGAGGTAGAACCAGCTTATGGTATCTTGCAATCCGGCGATTATATAGAAGCAATTAACGGAGAACCGTTGAGAGATAAAGAGGCATTAATCAGCAATCTGAATCACAATGGAGAGCAGGAAGCAGTGTTGCGGGTGCGCAGAGACGGGGAGGAGTTGGAGATCCGAATGAATCCGGTTCAAGCTGCTGATGGTAATTATAAGCTGGGAGCCTGGGTAAGAGATGATACGCAGGGGATTGGGACACTGACCTATGTGGACACCAACGGCAATTTCGGCGCATTGGGACATGGAATCAGCGACAGCGATACGGGAGAGGTAGTAGAAATCAATGAGGGCGCTTTATATGAGACCGAAATCATGGGGATTGAGAAAGGAAGTGCCGGTAATCCAGGAGTGATGGCAGGGGTTATCTATTATGGGCCGGGGTCCCGCCTGGGTTCTATCGAGGCAAACACTCAAGTGGGAATCTTCGGAAAGGTTAATGAAAAGATGCAGAAGTCCCTGCTGGGGGAAGCCGTGGAAATCGGCTATCGACAGGATGTGAAAAAAGGACAGGCGTGGATACGCAGTAATGTTTCCGGAGAGACGAGGGATTATGAGATTGAAATCCAGCGAATTGATTATAATCCGATCCAGGAGAATAAAAGCCTGGTAATCCGGGTAGTGGATGAGGAGCTGTTACATTTAACTGGCGGCATTGTTCAGGGAATGAGCGGTAGCCCGATTTTGCAAAATGGAAAACTGGTGGGAGCGGTAACCCATGTATTTGTTCAGGATTCGACGAGAGGATATGGGATATTTGTCGAGGACATGCTTCGCCATTGAGAAAGAATTGCTCGTCACCCAACATCATGCCATTTCGATAAGCAGTGGCAAAGGGTACGCCAAGGAAGAGGGGAGAGAAGCAACAAGAAATTCTCTGCAAAATCAAAATATCACAGATGATTTCCTATTGCTTCTCGCCCCTCTTCCTTGGTTGATTTTCCCATTTCATTATCTAAATGACATGGGGGTGGCTACCCCGCTTTTTTGACAACTTTAGCTTTCACAATTACTTATCAATATTACTAGGATTAAAAAAGTCTGAATAAGACGTTTGGATCCTGGTTTTTTATTTTTTAAACAGGACATTGATTTAAGCATCTGTTGGCGGTATAATATAGAATATATCGGAAGATATATTCCATTATATTAAAGAAATGTTCAATTAGGGAAGGAAGATTATGAAACAGCAGAGAAAATTGTTAGTTGCAGTAATGGGAGCAGTATGTTTGTTTGCGCAGCCGGTGTTGGCTGCAGGTTCGGGAGATGCTTTGGAGAGTGCGTTTAGAGTGAGGCAAGAAGCGAGCGGTTCCGAAATGCCGATACAAGAGCCAGGTAGCGAGGGAAGTGCGATGGTGGTATCCGGTGAGGAAACGGTTCAGACTTCGACAGTAATTGTGGCAGGACAGAGCAACGAATCGCAGAATCAGGGTCCTGCATTCCAAGCGGCGGAGGAAGAGGCCCGGCGAATCGCTGAAGAAGAGGCGGCTAAGCAGGCGGCAGCGGAGGAGGCAGCCAGACAAGCAGCGGAGGAGGCGGCGCAGCAGGCGGCAGCGGAAGAAGCTGCCCGGCAAGCAGCGGAAGAGGCGGCTAAGAAGGCGGCAGAAGAAGCCGCTCGGCAGGCGGCAGCGCAACAAGAGGGAGGCCGGGTGATCGATCCGTCCAGACCGATGGTGGCTCTTACCTATGATGATGGTCCACAGCCGTCGGTGGGTAACCGTATCATGGACTGTATGGCACAATATGGCGGAAGAGCAACCTTTTTTATGGTGGGAGAACGGGTGGGGTCTTATACCTCAGAAGTTCGGCGGATGGTTGCGGAGGGGCACGAAGTGGCCAATCATTCTATGAATCATAAATATCTCCAGAAACAGGGAGTGGCAGAGATTCAGGCACAGGTAAACCAGTGTAACGATGCTATAGAGGCTGCCTGTGGGGTTCGTCCGCGGTTAATGCGGTTGCCCGGAGGCAATTATAATGCAACCGTGCTGGCAAATACTCATATGCCAATGATTCAGTGGAATATCGACACAAAAGACTGGAAGACAAAGAATGCTCAGCAGACAATCCAAACAGTATTGAGTCAAGTCAAAGATGGAGATATTATCTTGATGCATGAACTATATGGGGCTACTGGTGATGCATCCATGCAGCTTATTCCAGAGCTGACAAACCGGGGATTTCAGCTGGTGACAGTCAGTGAAATGGCGGCGGCCAAAGGGTACACGCTGGAAGCTGGAAAGTTGTATTCTTCATTCCGGTAAGAAAAGTTACAACATTCCGGCAATCATAGGAAGTGTCAGACTGACGGCGGAAACATAAGTGACTAACAAAAGCCCGGCCAAAATAGCGATATAGTATACCAACATATGAGGCATCACTCTGGCAAGGGAGGTTTTCCCAACTTTGATAGCGACAAATAAGGTATTGCCTACTGGCGGGGTGATGTTACCAAAACATAGATTATACACCAGAATCAGGCCAAATTGGATGGGACTCATGCCAAAGGTCTTTACCACAGGTAAAAATAGGGGAGTAAAGATTAAAATAGCAGGAGTTACATCCATAAAAGTTCCGGCAATCAGTAGAATTCCATTCATGATAAGCAATATAATGACAGAATTGTCAGTTAGGCCAAGGAGAGCGGCAGAGATTGCCTGAGGGATCTGAGTAAAAGCCATAACCCAACCCATAATATTGGAAACGCCGATCAAAAATACGATCATACCGCTCATTTTGGCACTGTCGGTGACAATGTGCCAGAAAGTTTTCCAGGAAAGACTCCGGTAACAAATACTCAGAATTAAGGCGTAGACAACCGCGATAGCAGAGCCTTCGGTGGCAGTAAAGACTCCGATAATGATTCCACCGATAACGACAATAATCAGGGATAAAGCCGGGATGGCACGTAGAGTGGCACAGAGCAGATTTTGCCAGTCGAATTTTCCGGGAATTCCCTGATAGCCGTTTCTTTTGGCGATCATTACCGCAACCAATATACAGCAGGCGCTCCAGATGATGCCAGGGATATATCCAGCCAAAAACAAGGCGGCCACAGAGGTTCCTCCAGAGACCAGAGAATAGGTGATCAATGCATTGGAAGGAGGAATCAGCAGACCGGCTGGAGCAGAAGCACCATTGGTGGCAGCACATAAGGCCGGATCATAGCCCTGTTCCTCCTCTCCCTCCCGAACCATGCTGCCTACGGCCGCTGCCGCGGCAGATGCGGAGCCGGAAATAGCACCGAACAGAGCATTGGCGCCCACATTAGTTACCAGCAAAGAGCCAGGGAGTTTTCCCAAGATGGCCAGCACAAAGTCAACCAGTCGTTTGGCGATACCTCCTTGGTTCATCAGATTTCCGGCCAGAATAAAAAAGGGAATGGCAGTAAGACTGAACTTACTCATGCCAACGAAGATTCTCTGAGAAGCAGTCAGGACGGAAACATCCAGTGGAACTACTTGTAAAATAGCAGCCAGGGAGGAGATACCGATGGCATAGGAGATAGGTACTCCCAGGACTAAGAGGATAGCCAGTACCCCGAGAATAATGAGTAAGGATTGAATTGCCATATTACGCCTCCTTTCCCGCTTTTTCAGCGGCTTGAACCATCTCATTTACAGATTCTAATTCGATTTTTCCGGTAATGATTTCCACAATATTCAAAATAGTATAAATAATATTTAAGATGCCGCTTACAGGGAGTACCAGGTAGAAAAAGCCGATGGCGATTCCCAGAGAAGATGTCATCTGTCCCATGGCCAGATCGGTAATCTGAATTCCGCCGAATACCAGAATAACTCCGGCAAAGAGACAGGCTATGATTTCAGAAAAGATGGCTAGGAATTTTTTCCCTTTGTGATTGATGCGATCCATGAGCAAAGGAATATTCATATGTCCGCGTTCGCCTACAACGAGAGAAGAGCCGAAAAGAGCCATCCAGGCAAACAGATAAGATACCAGCTCTTCAGACCAAGAGGAAGGATTTTTCAGCACATAACGGGTCAGAACTTGCCAGCAAGTGAGGAGGACCATGGCTAAAAAGCTTCCTCCGGCTAAAACATTTAAAATTTGATTTAAAAATTTTCTTAATGGATTCATAGAGATCTCCTATTCTGTGATTGTAGGATAAAGGGCGTTATATTCTTGAATGGCATCATAAATGGGCTGAATATGGGGATTGTTTTGCAGTACAGAACGATGTAGTGGAGCACAAGCTTCTACAAAAGGTGCCTGATCCGGATAGAGAAATTGGACTTTTTGTTGCTCGGCTGCTTTTTTTCTGGCAGCATCAACAGCTTTGACCCACTCTTCCCGCTGTATCTGATTGATCCGACGATAGCCTTCTTCAAAGATAGCGAGTTCCTCATCAGATAAGCTCTGAATAAAAGCATTGTTGGCAATCAAAATATCAGGAACCATTTGATGCATGTCATAGGAGTAGTACTTACAGACATCTCCATGACCATTGTCGGTCAATGCCATTTCATTATTTTCTGCTCCATCAATGATATTAGACTGCAAGGCTGTATAAACGTCGCCAAATCCCATGGGAGTGGCGGAACCGCCCAGAAGACGCATCATCTCAATGTTGGTGGGGGATTGTTGAACACGTATTTTCAATCCTTTTAAATCAGCTGGACTTTTCACCGGTTTGTTGACTGTGTAAAAATTTCGGGTGCCTGCGTCTAACCAGGTAACAGCGGTAAAGCCGGCTTTCTGGGTAGCCGTGAAGATGGGGGTGGTGATTTGAGGATCATCCATGGCATGATGATAGGAATCTGCGCTGGCAAACAGATAGGGTAAATTAAAAATCTCGTAATTTTTGCTGAATGTTTCCAGGATAGCATTGCTGGCAATGCAATAATCGATAGCGCCGGTCTGGGTCAGCTGTACCATGTCGGTCTGAGACCCCAGAAGTTCACTGGGATATACTTCCACAATATAACGGTCACCAAGGTGTTCATTGATGTAGTTTTGAAAGGCAGTCAGTGCAATATGGGTTGGATGATTGGTGGACTGGTTGTGCCCAATACGGACAATACGGCGGTGGGGAACAGAACTACAACCAGTTAGCGGAAGAGCAATTGCTATAAAAATTGTTAAAAAAAGAAAATTAAGTAAGAAATGTCTCTGGTATATTCGTTTCATCGATGATTTACAACCTCCTTTTGTGAAAATTTGGTTAGATGGTTTCTCTATACAGTATTTGTATATTTTTCAGTTTTTTGCTGGAAAGAAGAGGAAGATAATAGGAATGCGGGAGCAGAAGATTTTGCGTAAAGGCAGACAGAAAAAGCCCCATCCGCTTGCGGGGAAGCTTTTGGATGGGACTTTTGACGATAAAGAATATGAATTATAGAAGGGCTCCCTTCTTATCTGTTTGCAGGCAGAGTTTTCCCTGAAACATGCTTCCATCTTCTGTTAGACGGTATAGCTCACCTTTCCATACGACCCATTGATTCTTTACCATGGCACCATCACTGCCAAGATAATACCATTTTCCGTCGGATCCGGTTTTCCAGTCATCTTGGATCATCATTCCGGCGCCATCAAACCAATACCAGTTTTTTCCGTCCATATACCAGTCATTACGCACGGGTTTACCCGTATTTCCTAAGTAAAAACGCCATCCGCCATCTTCTTCGATCCATCCGGACTTTTTTTCTGGCAAAGGATTAATTATATTATAATATAAAGCGATGGTCTCGGCTTCTGCTTTGGCAAGCCAGTGGATATTGCTTTCTTCCATCAGCCATTTTGTTATTTGGGAATTGGTATGGAAGGAATTTTCCAAAATCAATCCTGGCGTTCCTACGGCAGTAGCTCCCCGCAGTACACCATAATAATCGCCTTTTTTTCCGCGTCGATGTTCGATACGGGCTTTTTGGCGTGTCCCGATCACCCGCTCCACGCACTGAGCTAACGCCATACCGATCCCATCTGCACTGCCGTCAATGGCGCAATAGGCAGCAGGATAATCTACATTATCATTTACGATAGTTCCCACAGCATTGGTGTGATCGGAGATAAATAACGCGCAATCGCGGGAGGCGGCGCCTCTGCTGTAAAGGCCGCGATCCTTTTCTTGATCGCTGCGGGTGGTGATTACTTCAATTCCGTACTCCTCCAGATATTTTTTCTGCAGCAAGTGCAGCTTCCAGGTCAATTCAGATTCATAATACCGGTTGTCCGCCGGACTCTGATTATATTGGCCATAGTGACCGGCATCAATACAAATTTTCATAGATGATGATTCCTTTTTTCTGTTTTTTCTATCATATGAAAAATTAAGACAAGAGGATACTTTTTTAAAGAGAAGGAAAGATGTTAGTTTTTGCCCTTGTCCCTGGAAGGCAATATATGGTACTATATAAGGAACAGGAGGTGATACTATGGCAAGAAAATCTGTTCTTGTAACTGGCGCTTCTCGGGGGATCGGAAAGGCCATTGCGGTAAAATTTGCCAAAAAGGGTTATAATGTTATCATTAATTGTGCGCACAGGGAATCTGAGCTTTTACAGGCTCAGAAAGAGATTGAGAATTATCAGGTATCCTGTACTGCTTTTCTGGGAGATATGGGTGATCGGACCATCTGTGAAAAGTTATTTAGCCTGATTCGTAAGCAGTATGGTTCTCTGGATGTGCTCGTCAACAATGCCGGCATTGCTTACATTGGTCTGCTGCAAGATATGGCGGGCAGTGACTGGGAACGCATTCTGAACACCAATTTGACATCAGTTTTTAATTGCTGTAAATTGGCAATCCCTCTGATGCTTTCGGCAAAGCAGGGGAAAATCATCAATATTTCTTCTGTTTGGGGGAATGTCGGAGCATCTTGTGAGGTGGCTTATTCTGCTACAAAAGGGGGCATCAATGCATTCACCAAAGCGCTGGCAAAAGAACTGGCTCCTAGCAATATTCAGGTAAATGCGGTGGCCTGTGGTGCAATCGATACAGAGATGAATCAATGGATGGAGGAAGATGATCTGATCGGTCTGGTGGAGGACATTCCCACGGGACGTCTGGGGCGGGCAGAGGAAGTCGCAGATTTGGTCTATCATTTGGGGTATAAAAATGCTTATCTTACTGGGCAGGTGATTGGGCTGGATGGGGGATGGATTTGAGATTAAGAATTCCTAAAACCCCTGCCTTTTGGTAAAAATGAAACGAAAATATACAAACTCACTCCGCTCAAACCGTGTATATTTTCGTTTCAACGCCAAATGCAAGGATTTAAGGACTTCTAAATCTCTGCAAAGTCAAAAGGAACAGACCATTTTTTGGTGTAGTTTTTGAAAAATTAGAATCGGCGGATCGGATCCTCTCTGCCGTCGGTCTTTTCAATTTTCCGCACAGTCACATAATAGCTGTAAGTTTCATTTGCTTGTACTAGCACCCGATCTCCGACCTTTTTATGCAAAATGGCTCTACCAAGAGGGGATTCTGTGCTGATCATATTGTTCATAGAGTTTCCCCGGATACTGGTGACTAACTTGTATTCTTCCTCCTCGTCGTCATCCTCCATATACAAGATAACGGTGTTGTTTAAACCGATCTCATCTTCACGGGATTCTTCCGAGATGATGATGGCATTTTTCAACATGTTTTCCAAATACCGGATTCGACTTTCATTTTGATTTTTTTCTCGTTTCGCGGCGTGATACTCAAAATTCTCACTGAGATCTCCATGGGCCCGCGCTTCCTTTACTGCTTCCAGACATTCTTTGCGCACCACCAGTTTTCGATGTTCAATCTCTTCTTCAATCTTTTTGACATCACTTTTTGTCAGCTTTTCCCGCATTTTTTCTGCCTCCCATGTCATAATCTGTGAATCTTTTGCATGTTTCCCTATCGCCTATCCACGGAATCGGTTAATGCAGGCAAAGATTTCCTGTCTGCGTGGCTTTGCCAGTCCACAGGGGACATAGGAGCTGCAAAAAGGCTCCCAGCCCTGTTTATCGAGCATATCTGCCAATAGCTGCACAGTTTGACGAACGGATTTTTTTCCGTCGATAATCTGTTCTAAACCAAAGCGAAGAAGATGAGCCAAGGCATTGGTTTGTTCGGAGTCGGCAAGCTGTTCGACATAGCGCATGTCGATGGTTTCTTTGTCTAGAGAGAAGGAATCTTTGCCAAAGGTTTTGATCTTCATATGCTCATGACGGCTGTCACGACCGTCACCATAGCCTACCCGCCCGCCTCGTCCGCCTCGGCGATTGTCACTGGCTCCCCCGCGTCCGCTACGTTCGGATACAGGCAAAGCGCGGGTAAAATCGGGGAGGGTAAAGTTTGGTGCCTGGATTCTCGGAGCAGAGTGATTCTGACAGAGCAGCTTTACGGAATCCGTGATATCGACGGGCCGGTAGCAGTCCATCTGCAGGATTTTGTCGGCGATATAGAAGAAAGCGCCAGAACTGCCGGCCACTAGGATTGTGGATATGCCAGCCTTTTCATATAAGTCCCGAGCACGTTCTAAAAATGGGGTAATGGGCTCTTTTTCACGACTGATGACTTGTTGCATAAAGTCATCTCGCACCATAAAGTTGGTGGCGGAAGTGTCCTCATCGATCAGAAATAACCGGGTATGGGCCTCCACCCCTTCCATGATTCCGGCGGCCTGGGAGGTACTGCCACTGGCATCCGGAGTATGAAAGGCAGAAGTATTCTTTTTGTTGGGCAGATCATTAATAAACAGGGAAATATCCACATTACGAATAGAACGTCCATCTTCTGCCCGAAGCTTGATGGCCGTATCGTCCGTGATCACATATTCTCGTCCATCTCCAGAGATATGGTTATAGACACCCATCTGCAGGGCCTCGAGTAAAGTGGACTTTCCATGATAACCGCCGCCGACAATCAAGGTGATACCCTGAGGGATGGCCATACCTTTGATCTCACCCTTATGAGGAAGGGAAAAAGTTCGTTCCATCGCAGCCGGAGAAGTGAACGGAATGCTGTCTTTTAAAGGCAGATCCGATACTCCGCTTTTTCTGGGAAGAATAGAACCGTTGGCGACAAAGGCCACCAGGTTTTCTTCTTTTAGAATTTCACGGATGGCCGCCTGATCCTCGGCCAAAAAGACTGTACTCTCCACTTTTTTTGCATCCAGGCGACGATAAAAAAAGCAGCTTTCCACACATCGGGGAAGAAAATCAAAGAGTATCTTGTCCAATTCACCGGCATTGATCGTGCGGCCAAAGGCAGGAAAGCCGATGTGAAAGCGGGCGATGATTTTGGAATCCATAATCTGACAGGCGGTGCGCTCCAATACTTCCTGGCCACAGCGAGTAATGGACATCAGACCGCTTTTGCCGGATCCTTTGGCTTTGAAGTTGAAATCTTCAAACAGAGAGGAAAGTTTTCTGGTTAGAAAATCCTGAAGGGCAATGCGGGCACAGTCCCGGCTGTATGTGGCAGCAGGAAAGCCGGCATCTTTATGGGCAATTTCCACATGGAGACTGGAAGGAGAAGCAAAAGGATCTCCCTGCACATGGTCGATAAAGAGGGTGTAACTGCCAAAATGATAGGCGCCTGCTAAGGACTTGTAAGCCGGATAACTTTTATGGTCAATGGAACGCAGCAAAGTGCGTAGTTCATTGGATGATTTCATGGTAATCTCCTTTATGATGATGATATATCTATCATCATAAAACAAATTGGTAAAAGTTGCAACTATTTGTGAAGCTTGTTACTGTGCAGTTACTCATCAAAACCATTCCATACTGGTTTGCCCGGATAATGCATAGCCTTTTCTTCTCCACGGAGAATACGTAAAGCGCCTTGCGCCATGGCTTCCTGTTCAAACTCTCCTGGATAGACCGTCACAGGAGCGATCCACTCACAGCATTCCCGGATCTGTTTTACCATATCCGGAAAACGAACCAGACCACCGGTGAGCAAGATTCCATCGACGTTTCCTTTCAGTACAGTGCTCATGGAACCAATCCATTTATTGATCTGATAGATCATAGCATTCCATACTCGTATTGCTTTGGGATCACCTTCTTCGACCAGTTTATGAACCGCGTCCGAATTGGAAGTTCCAAAATAACTGCTCAGGCCACCTGTCTGACTGCATAAGGATTTTAGTTTGTCCAAATCGCCGGCTTCAAAATAGCGGAGTAGATCGGTAACAGCCATGGAACCCATCCGTGTGGGAGAAAAAGGACCCTCCCCGCCACCGGCATTATTGCCGTCAATCATCCGCCCTTTTTGATGAGCAGTGATAGAGATCCCCCCATCGATATGACAGACGATAAAATTGCAACTTTCGTAATTTTTTCCAATTCTCGATGCGTGCTTTCGGGCAGTTGCCTTCAGATTCAATGCATGAGTGCCGGATCTGCGGTAAATACCGTCAACGCCGGTCACACGCGCTACATCCCATAATTCATCCACTACTGGCGGATCCATCATCAACATCTGTCCGCCATAATGTCGATACAAAAGCTCTGCCATCTGTACTCCCAGCATCGATGCGTGATTGACGCCCCCTTTGGATGCTTTCGTATCCTGAATCAGGCGTTCATCAATCTGATAAATGCCACTAACAATCGGAAAACATCCACCACCTCTTCCTACAATGGCATCAATTCCGGTCAGATCGATATGGTTGTCTATAAGAAACTGTTTTACCACATTCATCCGATAATCCAATTGGTCATTAATTGTGGGAAACTGTTTTAATACTGATGAATCATGAAAAACATCCGTAGTAAAAAGACAGTTTTCATTTTCAAATAAAGAGAGTTTTGTAGAGGTGGAGCCTGGATTGACTACAAAAATTCTATATTTCTGATGATTCTTGTCCATGATTACTCACTTTCTGTATTTCTACTGTTTTTTTGTTATCAGTATAGTCTCGTTTCTCACATTATTCAATAGATAAATGGATCTTCTGACGATTATTGACAAAGGGTACGCCAAGGAAGAGGGGCGAGAAGCAACAAGAAATCATCTGCTCCTTTTTCCGGTTTCGAGATTAAGAATTCCTAAAATCCCTGCAAAGTCAAAATATCGCAGATGATTTCTCGTTGCTTCTTGCCCCTCTTCCTTGGCTGATTTTCTCGTTTCTTTATTATTTAAATGATTACTATGAGATCTGATCTTTTTCCATCATAATATCTAAAATCGTTTTGTCGGTTTGTATCATACCGGGATTGCTTACTCTTCCCATGTTGCGAATGGCCTGTTCTGGAGTACAGTCACAGATACCGTCTGTAGGCTGGAGAACCACATCAGAGATGGCCAGGGAAGCACACATGATGGCAGCGTTGGTGGCGGTAGCCAGCTTTAAGGCACAGCCGATTTTTCCTCCGTCGCAGATCATACCGGTCAGATTGCCGCTCATGTTGATGATGGCATTGCCAATTTGTTCATCGCATCCGCCCATCAGCCAGACCATAGCGGCAGCGGCGGCAGTTGCGGCAGAGACTCCGCAGCCGCAGGTGGCGGATAGCTTCCCTGTATACATTTTGATATATATGTTCAACGCATGAGAGAAGGCCAGAGCCTTTACCAGTTGCTCATTGGTGGAACCCAAATGCTTGGCCATTTCTACTACTGGAATAATTGCTGTGATACCATGATTTCCACTTCCGGCGCTGCTCATGACAGCATAAGGGCAGCCACTCATACGACCTTCGGCACTGCTGGCAACCCGAATCATGGTGCGGGTAAAGAGACTATCTCCAAAAACATTGCCCGTTAACTGCTTTTGTAAGGAAGAGGCAATACCGATACCTAAGGGGTGTTCTAACCCATAATCTGCTAGTCTTTCGTTCATTTCCATGCCGTTTAGCATTTCCGCCAATTCACTTTCGGTACATTGTTCAACGATTGCTTTGATTTCCGAAACCGTCATGGTCATCAGTTTTTCATGGATTTCATCATGGGAACAGGTAGGGTATTCCTTTTGTAGAAGGACTTCGTTATTTTTCTTAGTAAAGATAATATTGGAATGCGTGTTGCGGATTTCACTGATTCCGATTCCGGAAGTGGTGATAATCTCTGCTCTGGCATACAGTTGAGTTTCGTTTTGATTGATCATGACGATGACATGATGATCTTCCACCAGCCGGATGGCATCCTGGCTAATCTGGGGAGTGATATCTTCCAAAAGCTGCAATTGCTTTTCTGGATTGCCAAGACAGGCACCCAGGGCAGCAGCATATTTTAAGCCTACTTTTTGAAAACCAGGAATCCCGACGCTCATGCCGTTTTTATAAATGCCAGGGTTGACTTCCATCTTAATAGACACCACATCTCCTCCGATTGCATGCCAGGCATCTGCCGCAGCTAAGGCGACGCATACCGGCTCCGTACAGCCAAGTGCCGGTACAACCTCCTGGTGAAGTAATTGAAGTAATTCTGCTTTTGTGATCATGGGTAACTCCTTTCCTCTCTGAAATAGAAAAATAAATGTGTTGTTTTTGGCGAAATATTCCTCCCAGTGAACAAGGGGCACATGCCCTATAGTAAGGCAGAAACTAATTATATTAAGTAGCAAAAAACGTGCCAAAAGTGACGAACGGCGGCGGGCCCTCTCAGTGGAGTGTATATCTTCTGGAAATCGATAACCAATACGAGAGAGAAATCGATCATTCAAGAGGAATAAGAGAAAATCCAGGAAAAAAATCTTGAAAAAAAGAAATCGGTATGAGAAAATGGTTATATAAGATGAATAAAATGGTTGAAAATAATAAAATGGTTAAATAATGTTTGTAGGAAATAAGAAAAAGGAGACAGATAAAATGCAAAAGAAAAAGATTACCGTTGTTTCTCTGGATCCCAGGGCGGGTGCTTCCTATGCGGGAGAAGTGCAAAGCTTGTTTGGGGATTATGCAGACATTTCCATGTTCAATGTGATGGATGGTTCTGCGATGGGAATATTAGAATGGGCAGACTTATTTGTGATATCGACAGATGCCTATGGTTCGGCAGAAGAGGTGGCCCGGCATGTTCCTATCGGGTGTCAGACAATGGCAGTGGAAGTATCTTTTCGGTGGAATGAACTGCGAAAGCTGAAGGAGATTCCGGAGGGAAGCAGAGTCCTTTTTGTAAATATGACACAAACAATGGCCAGGGAGGCGATCGCACAACTGAATCAGTTTGGAATCAATCATATTCACTTTATTCCGTTTTATCCGGGGGCAGTTCTGGAGGAAGAAGTTCATATCGCAGTAACGCCGGACGAGATGCGTTATGTTCCGGAATTTGTTGAAAAAAAGATTAACTTAGGACAACGGCCGTGTACTTCTGGTATGATGATTGAGATCGCGTTGCGGCTGGATCTGGAACACCTTTTAGAGACGGATAAGTTTCAGAAATATTTTCAGATGATTGCTACCAGTAATTACAGCTTTGATCAGATGTTTAGCCGTTCGATTCGTTTGGAAAGCCAGTTTCATATTTTGATGGATATTTTGGAAGATGGCATTATCGGTATCAATGAAAAGGGAGAGATATTTGCCTGTAATAAACAGGCAGAAGAGATTACGAAGGTCAGTTCTTCCTTAATTGTAGGAAAACGCTGTGATGAAGTCTTTTCTTATATTCCTTTTTTGAAATGTCTGTTAGAAAAAAGAAGAATTCCAGTAAAGATGATTAAGATGAATGGCGTCAATGTCAGTATGGAGGTGGTGCCAGTCTTACGGCAGGAGAACTGCATCGGGGCATTTGCCAGGTTGCAAAAGTTTAATGAAGTCGAGGTACGGCAGAATGAGCTGCGTAATCAATTGATGAGCAAAGGACATGTGGCAAAATATGGCTTTGATGATGTGATTGGAGAGTCGGATGCAATTCAGAAGACAAAGATGGTATTGGAGCGGATGGCAGCCAGCGAGAGCCCGGTTCTTCTGATTGGGGAGACTGGCACGGGAAAAGAGCTGTTTGCCCATGCGGTTCATCGGGCTTCTTGTAGAAAAGATGGACCTTTTATCGCCATCAATGTGGCGGCAGTGCCGGAGAACCTTCTGGAAAGTGAGCTTTTTGGTTATGAAGAGGGAGCATTTACCGGAGCAAAGAAGGGAGGTAGGCCGGGGTTGTTTGAATTCTCCCATAAAGGGACTCTGTTTCTGGATGAAGTAGAGGGCATGAGTCAGGCGCTCCAGGTGAAGTTGCTGCGAGTGCTGCAAGAGCGGGAAATCATGCGGGTAGGAGGCAACCGGGTCATAAAAATTGACGTGCGTATTGTGGCAGCCACCAATGAATCCCTGGAAGAGAAGGTGGAAGAGGGCAGTTTTCGGAGGGATCTTTATTACCGGTTGAATACTCTTCCCATAGTGATTCCGACCTTGGCGGAACGAGGGGAAGATATGTTTCTGATTATGGAAAGCATGAAGCGGGAACTGGGCGGCGGCTTTGTGCTGACAAAGCCGGTGAAGGACTTCCTCAGAAGCTATTCCTGGCCGGGAAATATCCGGGAATTGCGAAATGTGGTAGAATACTTTATTTATACCGGACAATCAGAAATAACAATAGAAGAACTGCCGCCCACGGTTTTTCGAAGACATTCGGTGAAACTTAGGCCAATTACGGTATCACAGCCAACGCTAGACACGAAAACCTCATGGGCGAAAAAAGAATTCTCTGCATATTGGTTTATACTCGAGCAGTTATACCAGGCGTCAGAAAAGAACATTTCCATCGGAAGAGAACGAATTCTGACCGAGGCAAAAGAAAAACACTTACCATTATCCCAGCAAGAAGTAAGAAAAATTTTGTCCGATATGGCAGAGCAGGGTCTGGTCTATATTAGCCGGGGAAGAGGAGGGAGCCGCCTGATGCCTGCTGGAAGAGATTTATGGGAGACGCACAATATGGTAGACAGAAGACTCATACGGACGTAGGATCCCGTCCTGCCGTTTCTGGTAGTTGCTGATTAGTAAACGGGTTTTTGCATGAATATCATCGGATACACAAGCCGGTAAAGGAAGATTTTGGTCAGTGAAGTTGCAGAGTACGATAAGCTTTTCGCTATCTAGGGTTCGGGAATATACGAACAGTTCTTCACTTTCCGGCGCCAACAGTTCGTAGGTTCCGTAGACAATGATATCCATGGTGTGTCTGAGCGAGATCAACTGCCGGTAATACTGGAAAACGGAATTCGGATCCGGAAGCTGTTGCTGTGCACAGATCTCTTTATAATTGGGATTAACCGGGATCCAAGGGGTTCCGGTGGTAAATCCGGCATTGATGCTATTTTCCCACTGCATTGGCGTCCTGGCGTTATCCCTTCCGATTTTTTTGAGATATCCCAATACCGTTTCTGGTGCTTCTCCAAAGATTTCGGTAATTTCTTGATAGGCATTTAAGGATTCAATATCACGATAATCTTCCAGAGAATCAAAATAGGCGTTTGTCATTCCCAATTCCTCACCTTGGTAGATATAAGGAGTCCCTTTCATCATATGAAGGCAGGTTGCCAGCATCTTTGCAGAAAGAACCCGGTATTGCGGAGTGTCGTTACCAAAACGGGAGACAGCCCTTGGCTGATCGTGGTTGGACAGATATAGACTGTTCCATCCTCTTCCCTCCAGTCCGGTCTGCCATTGGGAAAGAATCCGTTTCCAAGTGGAAAGCGGCATTTTCTTCTGATCCCATTTTCCATATCGCCCTGGGTGCTGGGGATCGCCGTCAACATGCTCGAATTGAAAGATCATGTTTAGTTCATGAGTATCGTTTCCGGCATAGAGTGCGGCATCTTCTACGGAAGCACCCGGCGTTTCCCCTACGGTAATCAGCGGATATCGAGACAGTACTTTCTGGTTCATTTCGCGCAAGTATTCGTGTACTCTGGGACCATTCTGGTAGAAGGGTTCGCCGTTTCCGTACTGGCCATCTCTTTTTTCACCGTCGGGAAGTCCGGGGACTTTTGAGATCATGCTGATCACATCCAGACGGAAACCATCGACTCCCTTTTTGCACCACCAGTCCATTGTTTCAAAGACCTTCTCACGGACGGCTGGATTTTCCCAATTCAGATCGGGTTGTTCCGGGGCAAATAGATGCAGGTAATATTGGCCGCGTGTTTCGTCATAAGTCCAGGCGCTTCCGCCAAAGGAAGCGCCCCAGTTATTAGGCGGATTTCCGTTTTCTTGCCCGTCTCGCCAAAGATAGTAATCCCGATAAGGATTTTTGGCATCTGTACTTTTTTTACTTTCCAAAAACCAGAAATGTTGATTTGATGTATGGTTGACTACCAGATCCATCATAATTTTAATTCCCAGAAAATGCGCCTTTTCTAACATCCGGTCAAAATCCTCCATGGAACCGAATTCTTCCATAATATCCTGATAATCTGAGATGTCATAACCATTATCCACATTTGGGGAACGATATATCGGCGAAAGCCAAATCACATCAACGCCCAATTCCTTCAGATAATCTAGTTTCTGTGTAATTCCGCCGAGATCTCCGATCCCATCCCCGTTGGAATCCATAAAACTACGAGGATAAATTTGATAGACAACGGCGTTTTTCCACCAATCCTGTTTCATGATTGATATCCCTCCTTGTTATATAATAATGTAAGTTTTTTGGTAGTCATCATAGAAATTTTCTCCTACTATGATGGTATGGATGTTTATTGGGAGCTGGGGCGTGTCAGGGGTATTTAAATATTATCGGGGAAAAATGGAGAGATGTCAAGAATTCTGATTGACATTGCAGATCGCTGTCCTGTTTTTTAAAAAATATTTCTGTTGAATAGGAGCAGACGGAGAATATCATTTCAACCAATATCTCCAAAAAAACAATTAAAACCAATAAATAACCAGTTTATCTTGATGGATTCAAATAATAAGTAGTATAATTTCTTTTCTGTTTTTAATAAACATATCTTATGCTTCCCCCAAAATCCAGAAAAACGAGTAAAATCCCCAAAATAATCAAAAAAATATGAAAAATTTACAAATGGCAGATTTTTGGCACGGTTTATGCGCTATATACGAGCATAAGGCAACGAAAAAGAAATTGTTTCACAAGTAAAAAGAAAAATAGGAAAGGAACAATGAACATGAAGTATGATTTTGACCAGGTCATTGACCGTAGCAAAAACCGGGCAGCGAAGTATGATGAACGAATGAAAAAATTTGGAACGGAAGATGTGATACCTCTTTGGGTGGCGGATATGGATTTTCGCACGGCGCAGCCGATCATCGATGCATGCCGGAAGAAAGCGGAGGAAGGGATTTGGGGTTATACTTCCAGACCAGACAGTTATTTTGAAGCGGTGAAGAGTTGGGAAAAGCGGCGGAACAACTGGGAGGTGGATACTTCTCTGATGAGTTGGAGTCTGGGAGTGGTACCAGCATTATCGGCGATTGTAAAGATTTTTAGTGAAGAAAATAACAAGGTACTGATTCAGACGCCCGTATATTCGGAGTTTTATGATGTGACGGAGGCATGGGGACGTCAGGTGGTTGAAAATCCGATCGTGGAAAAAGATGGCCGCTGGACGATTGATTTTGAGGACTTTGAGAAAAAGGCGAAGGAAGTGAAGATTTTTCTTCTCTGTAGCCCGCACAATCCTCTAGGAATTGTTTGGGAACGGTCAGAACTTGAAAAAATGGCGGAGATTTGCATTGACAATGATGTGCTCCTGGTTTCGGATGAGATTCATTCGGATCTGATTTTTAACGGAAAGAAGCATATTCCCACAGCTTCGATTTCTGAGAAGATTCGTTCAAAAATTATTTCCTGTGTGTCGGCAACGAAAACTTTTAATTTGGCAGGGATTCAGGCATCCACCACGATTTTCCCCAATGTGGAGATGAAGGCAAGGTACGACCGGTTTTGGATGAATATGGATATTCACCGGAATAATGCATTCAGCTCTGTGGCAATGGAAGCAGCTTATCAGGAGGGGGAGGAATGGTTAGAGCAGCTCTTAGAATATCTTTCTGGAAACTTTGCTTTTATAAAGGAATATTTTGAAAAATATATTCCTAAGATTAAGCCGAATATGCCGGATGCCACCTATCTGGTATGGCTGGATTGTCGGGAGTTGGGGCTAGACAATGAAGCGCTGCGAAGCTTTATGATTGAAAAGGCAAAGCTAGGACTGAATGAGGGAAATACATTTGGGCGAAGTTTAAGCGGGTATATGCGGTTGAATGCCGCCTGCCCAAGAAGTGTTCTGGAAAAGGCGTTGAACCAGTTGCGAAACGCGGTAGACAGTCTGGAATGAGAAAAAAGAACGGGATAAGAACAAAATAGAATCAAGAACAGAGCGTCATAAAAAAGAGGGATGATCGAAAACTAAGTGTACAGGAGAGAAAAAATGGATAAGAAAAAATTATGGAATAATTATAAGTTTCCGTTGATTTTGCTGGGCGGTATTCTCATTGGAGCGATCGTGGGATTGGTGATGGGAGAGAAGGCATCTGTTTTTGAACCGCTGGGGCAGATTTTTCTGAATTTGATGTTTACTATCGTGGTTCCCATGGTATTTGTATCTATCACCACGGCAGTGGGAAATATGCTGAATATGAAGCGTCTAGGAAAGATTTTGGGAAGTCTGGTTCTGACCTTTGTAGTGACTGGGATTTTTGCGGCGGCTTTGGTTTTAATCGTGGTCAATATTTGGCCGCCGGCGGCTAATACTACAATTGCTATGGGAGCGGCTGAGATGGAGGAAGCTTCTAGTATCAGCGACATGATTGTGGGAGCATTGACGGTAAATGATTTTTCTGGGTTGATGAGCAGGAGCAATATGCTGCCAATTATCGTGTTTGCCATTATGTCTGGTCTGGCGGTGGCATCTTGTGGGGGACAGGAATCGTCAGTAGGAAAACTTCTAAATAATCTAAATGATATTATTATGAAGATGGTTGACATGATCATGAAGTTAGCGCCAATTGGGTTGGGTGCATATTTCGCCAATTTGGTAGGGGAGTTTGGCCCCCAGCTGATCGGGGATTATGGACGTACCATGTTGGTCTATTATCCCATGTGTGCGGTGTATGTGGTGGTGTTTTTTCCATTATACAGCTATTTTGCAGCTGGGAAACAGGGAGTCAACAGAATGTTGAAATATATTTTTAACCCGGCGGTGACGGCTTTTGCGACGCAGAGTTCAGTGGCGACTCTTCCGGTAAACATGGAGGCGTGCAAGAAAATCGGTGTGCCAGAGGATATCAGTAATATTGTTCTTCCTATGGGAGCTACTATGCATATGGATGGTTCTGTGCTGTCTTCCATCACTAAAATTGCATTTTTGTTTGGCATTTTTCAGATGCCATTTACCGGTGTGGACACGTATGCCATGGCAATTGTGGTTTCGATTTTAAGTGCGTTTGTGCTTTCCGGAGCTCCGGGCGGAGGTCTTGTGGGAGAGATGCTGATTGTAAGTCTGTTTGGTTTTCCAGCTGAGGCGTTTCCTCTGATTGCAACCATTGGTTTTCTGGTAGACCCGGCAGCGACTTGCTTAAATGCATCGGGAGACGCCATTGCATCGATGATCATTACCCGATTGGTAGAAGGCAGGGATTGGCTGGACAAAAGATTGACAGCGGGAGAACTTGCGGACTGAGGTTGGTAGATGATAAAATAGACAGGGATTCCATTCAAAATATCAGGAATTCCAGAAAAGGAGATAAGAAAATGAAAGTAATCGAGACAAAGAAAGCACCAGGAGCGATTGGGCCGTATTCTCAAGGGTTTGAAGTGGACGGGTTCGTCTATACTTCAGGACAGATTCCGGTAAATCCGGAGAGCGGCGAGGTTCCGGAAGGGATCGCTGCCCAGGCAAGACAAAGTTGTGAAAATGTGGGGGCAATTCTTAAGGAAGCCGGAACGGATTTTGACAAGGTGTTTAAAACTACATGTTTTTTGGCGGATATGGCGGATTTTGCTGATTTTAATCAGGTTTATGCAGAATATTTTGTATCAAAGCCAGCCAGAAGCTGTGTGGCAGTCAAAAGTCTGCCCAAGGGAGTGCTGTGTGAGATTGAAGCGATCGCGCTAAAGTAAAAGGCGATAACGATCGCAAAGCAGAAAAAGAGCAGCAGTTCCCGTTGTCTGAACTGCTGCTAAAAAGGAGCGTTCTATGAAGGTAGTGATTGTAGGCGGTGTGGCCGGCGGCGCCGGTACGGCTGCCAGACTGAGAAGAAATGACGAGAAAGCGGAGATTATCCTGCTAGAAAAGGGACCCCATATTTCTTATGCGAACTGCGGTCTTCCTTATTATGTGGGGGGCGTGATTCAGGAAAAAGGGAAACTTCAACTCCAGACGCCTCAGAGTTTTTACAATCGTTTTCGGGTGGATGTGAGAACCGGGCATGAGGTGGTATCGGTCAATTTGGAGAAAAAGACAGTGGTGGTCTGTGCAGGGGATAATAATTATGAAGAAAGCTATGACAAACTGGTGCTTTCTCCGGGAGCGGAGCCAGTGGTTCCTCCGATCGAAGGGATAAAAGAGAATCGAGATCATATTTTTACCCTGAGAAATGTGGAGGATTCCTACCATATCTATGATTACATTGAAGAGAAGCATCCAAAAACCTGCGCGGTAATTGGAGCCGGATTTATCGGAATGGAGATTGCGGAGAATCTTTTTGAGAGAGGGATTTCTGTCTCAATCATCGAAGGAGCGGAACATGTGATGCCTCCTCTGGATTCGGATATGGCCCATCGGGTTCACAACGAAATACGCAGCCGGGGGATTGCACTACATTTGAATCAGATGTGCAGTGCGATCGGGAAGAATGATGTGACGTTGAGCAATGGGCTGAGAGTGAAGGCGGACTTCGTGATCTTAAGCATCGGCGTTCGTCCAGCTACGGAATTTTTGCGTGACAGCGGAATCGCTTTAGGAAAGCGTGGAGAGATTGTGGTAAATGAATATATGGAGACCTCTCACAAGGATATCTATGCGTTGGGAGATGCGGTGGCAGTTCCTCATGTGGTGAGTGGGCAGCAAGTGTTGATTCCGCTGGCTTCTCCAGCAAATAAACAAGGGCGGATCGTGGGGGACAATCTGTGCGGGAAACATTGTGCTTATAAGGGAAGCCAAGGAACTTCGATCATGAAATTTTTTGATCTGGTGGTGGCGGTCACGGGAGAGAAAGAAGAGAGCTTAAAGATTCAAGAGCGGCCTTATGGAAAGGTGTTTACGGTATCTGCCTCTCATGCCGGTTATTATCCGGGGGGAAACCAGATGTTTGTCAAGACTTTGTTTGACCCGGAGAGCGGCAGGATTTTAGGAGCGCAGATTGTGGGCAAGGACGGCGTAGACAAGAGGATTGACTTGTTGGCAAATGCCGTAAGGTTTCGTCAGACCTGTTATGAGCTTCAGGAAGAAGAATTGGCGTATGCGCCACCGTTTTCTTCTGCGAAAGATCCCGTGAATATGGTGGGATATGTGATCGAAAATGTTTTGGAGAGAAAGATGAAGCCCTACTATATGGAGGATATAGAGAATATCCCCAAGGACGCCGTTTGTCTGGATGTCCGGACACGGGCAGAGTATGAAATGGGGCATATACCTGGGTATAAAAACATTCCACTAGATGAACTGCGAGAGCGGATGGAGGAAATTGACAAAACAAAAGAAATTTATATCACCTGCCAGATTGGCCTGAGGGGATATTTAGCTCAGTGCATTCTAGAGCAGTATGGAAGAAAGACAAAAAATCTTTCTGGTGGATATGCACTTTATCAGGAAATGTCCGAAGATAGAGCGAAGAAAATAGAAAAGTAAAAATATAGAAAAAAGATCACGCAATGGATAAGATTATTAAAAAACATAAAAAGAAAGAGAGGATATTATTATGAAAGTTACGGTTATTGGAAGTCATTTGTGCCCGGATACTCTGTATGCACTGAATCAATTGGTGGCGAATAAGGTGGAGATTGAGTTTAAAAACCTGTCGGCAAGTTTGCCAGATCTGAAGGTGTATCTGGCTCAGAGAGAGACGAATCCTTTGTATGAGACAGTGAGAGAAAAAGGAGGTATCGGGATTCCCTGCTTTGTGATGGAAGATGGGAAAACAACACTAGATTTAGATGAGGTGTTGAAGGCGCTGAAATGATGAAGTAAGAAGTAAAAAAGGGGTGCGACAAAATAAACCACCAGCTATTTCCCAATCTAATGTTTGGACTGTTTATGTACATTTTTCCTGTTTTAACGGAGGAAATCCGCCAACATTAGACAGAATGTGCGTAAACAAGTGGGACACGGGATGTGGGGAACCATTGGTAGTTTATTTTGTCGCACCCCTACGCATAGGGAGATCAACTTTTTACATCTACGGTGATAACTACTTCATTGCTTTGAATATTTTGCGTATAAGCAGCACGTGCCCGGGAGCGGCGCACTTTCTGTGCCTCAGGAGTGAGCTCTGCTTCGACACGCGTTTTTTGAGAAGCACGTCGGATCTCTTTGGCTTTGGCGATCTGAGCGTCGGCAGGTTTGTCTTCTGTGGTCTGGCGGATATCTCTCTTGTAGGTATTGTCACGGATGGTAGTCGCCTGGGCAGCCTTGACCATTTGAGAGGCAGCTTCGGCAGAACCGGCTTCCTCGGTTTTGGTTTGGTTATTTTCTGCGGCAGCTTTTTGCGTTGGGTCAGTGACATCGCTCTGGCCTTCGACTTTGACCTCTTCTTTTTCCGGAGTTTTCTCATCCGTCACTTTATTTTTGTCGTCTTTGGTTTCGCCCTTTCTCTCGGCTTCTTTTGCTTCTTTGAGATCCTTCTCAGCCTTTCTCTTTTCAGCTTCCGTTGGCAACTTGCGGTATTCGCCACTTTCGGCAAATTTGGTGGTGGCATCTGTGACAGAAGAGACCTTCTGATGTTCTTGAAGAGTCAGCTTCAGTTTTTCACCGTCGGGGATGTTGGGATTGTTGTTGACATCCCGAACTCGATCCAAAGAAGAAGCCATCTGTGAAGCCTTGAGCCGTTGGACTTCTTCTTTTGTCTTACATCTGCGCAGCCGCTGCTCGAAAGCTTTGCGCTCCGCTTCCATAGCTTTGACATGTTGATAGGTTTCCGGATCGTTTTTTTTCAGATACTGCAGTTCGGAGGAGGACAGACGTTTACCAGCATTCAGCTTAGCACGGATACTACTCATAATAGACTGATGTGAACTGTCGCTAGTGGCTTCCCCGATTGCATTTACTCCTGTCCCGCCGCTGATTCCGGCGGCTTCTTTCTGTAGTTGTCTGGCAAAAGACGTAGTACTGTCATGGGAATAATCGCCATTCGCCCGGCGCTGTTCCCATTTCATCTGCATCTTCATGTTTTTGGCATAAGTGTTTAAAGAACTGACCATAGTAAAACTCATAAAATCCCCCCTGTCTGAATTGGTGAATAACGCTTTTGCCGTCCATAGGATAATTAAAATATTCTTATTCGGTATATCGGCAATTTTGGGGAAAATATAATAAGCCAGACAATTCGATTGCGGAAATCGAACAGAAAAATTCTTTTGTTGTGGAGCTTTTCCATCCGATCTTTTATCCGAAATTTTATTGACGGAATCTGGAAAAGAAATTACAATGAAGCTAAGAAAGGTGGGGAAATCGGATGATACATTTGCTGTTGGCAGTGATCTATCTGTCATTTATCAGTCTAGGTTTGCCGGACTCGCTTTTGGGCTCGGCCTGGCCTTCCATGTATGGTGAATTTGGCGTGCCGGTTTCTTATGCCGGTGCGGTTTCGATGATTATCGCTTTATGTACTGTGATTTCTAGTTTACAGAGTGACCGTCTGACCCGTATGTTGGGAACTGGTAGGGTGACAGCAGTCAGTGTGGCGATGACGGCGGCTGCTTTGTATGCGTTTTCCGTCAGTCATTCTTTTTGGATGTTGTGTCTATGGGCGGTGCCTTATGGATTGGGAGCGGGAAGTGTGGATGCTTCGCTCAATAACTATGTGGCACTACATTATAAGAGCTGTCATATGAGTTGGCTCCATTGCATGTGGGGGATAGGAGCTTCCCTGGGACCTTATATTATGGGATATGCTCTGCTCACCGGGCGGGGATGGCATATGGGATATCGTTATGTGTCTCTGCTTCAGATTGGCCTGACCCTGATATTGATGATGACTTTGTCGCTCTGGAGGAAAGTGGAGACAAAAAATATCAGGGGAATAGAGAAACGGGCGGCGGAGAGAAGAATCAAAGAGATTTCGGAAAGAGTGCTTCCGTTGGGGGAGGTAGTAGCGATTCCCGGGGCTAAGCAGGCCATGGGAACATTTTTCTGTTATTGTGCGTTAGAACAGACCGCAGGGCTTTGGGGGAGTAGTTATTTGGCACTGTACTGTGGAATGAATCCTCAGGTGGCAGCACGGTTTGCCGGCTTGTTCTTTATCGGGATTACGGTGGGACGGGCGATCAGTGGATTTTTGACCATCCGATTCAATGATGCGCAGATGGTTCGTTTGGGACTGATTGTCGGTGCAATCGGAGTGGCAGCGTTTGCCTGGCCGGGAGGAGTTTTAGCGCCGGGAGGACTGGTTTTGTTGGGTGTGGGATGTTCTCCTATTTACCCTTGCCTGATGCATGCGGCGCCGGACTATTTTGGAGCGGATAAGTCGCAGGCAATCATCGGTGTGCAGATGGCGAGTGCCTACGTGGGGATTTGCGTGATGCCACCATTGTTTGGCATATTGGCGGAACACGTTACAATGGCGTTGTTTCCAGTGTATCTGCTGGTATTGTTGGTCTCTATGGCAGTAGTGCATGAGCGGTTGCTGAAAAAATGTGGGAATTATTTGGGGGTGGATAGGTAGTGGTAGAAGGTAGGTACGCTAAGAAAGAGGGGAGAGAAACAACGAGAAATGGTCTGTTCCTTTTTCCGGTTTTGAGATTAAGAATTCCTAAAACCCCTGATTTTTGCTAAAAACAAAACGAAAATATACAAACTCGCTCCGCTCAGACAGTGTATATTTTCGTTTTAACGCAGAAATCAGGGATTTAAGCAATTCTAAATCTCTGCAAAAGTCAAAATTCACAGACCATTTCTCGTTGCTTCTCTCCCCTCTTCCTTAGCTGGTTTTCTCGTTTCTTTAAATTCTTCAGCGCTTCGGAATCTATCCAATTCGGATGTCGTTTACAGAGAATATACATCTAACAAAGCGAAAAGCCAGAGGTATATGTAAAGCGAGGAATCTAGCACGGCTGAGAAATGGAGTGGAAGCCA